>FUFK010072360.1_pt1 | contig 85759 bp, 80 predicted proteins | sample 1021851 | NCBI WGS metagenome assembly FUFK01 (sample SAMEA51879418, study PRJEB19060) | metagenome
ACTATGTTGACATCGTAGGGGTCGCAAGTTCAATCCTTGCTACGCCCACCATCGAAGCCTGAAAGTCGGCCCGGCCCATATGGGCGACCCCTTGGCCCCAAGCCATTTCATCGCATTCTCGATGCGCTTCGCTGCGCTGACGCAGTCATTGCAAGCTCGACTTAAAACAGGGGCGCAATCATCGTCAGGAGATTGTCCGCGAGGCGGCGTGCCAAAGGACGCTGGGTAACGTTATCGGAGTCGATCTCGATAGCATCGTCCAACCAGAGATTCTGCCGGTTGCTCAGTTGAGTTGCGAACTCCGGGGACTCGAACAATATGTTGTTTTCAAAATTAAGGTCCAGGCTGCGCCGGTCCATATTCGACGATCCGATCAAGGCCAGCGTATCGTCGACCACCATCGTCTTCGCGTGCAGCAGCCCGCCTCGATATTCGAAGATTTTGACACCAGCCTCTACAAGTAACGGATAATAGGCTCGGCCGATGGCGCCGACGATACGGCTGTCGTTACGATGGGGAAATACGATACGAACCGCGACTCCCCGTCGGGCCGCGGCAACTATTGCAGCCAGTAGCGCGGGATCGGGCGCGAAATAGGGTGTGGTGATAGTCGCGCTGCTCTGCGCTGCGGCGAGCACGGCAGCAAACATCTCGCTCATGGTTCCGCGAGGTGAGAGCGGGCCCGTCCCCGTTGCGATTGCAGGAATGCCTGTCGGCGAAGGCCGAGGCGGCTGCGCAGACATTATCGCGCCAAGATCCTCTCCTGTTTCGACAGTCCACGCAGATGCGAAAATGATATCCGCCTGGCGCGCCACCGGCCCTTCGAAACGAGCGAGAACATCGACCCAGGGCGCGAACTTCCGTTTGATCAGAAATGCCGGGTCGGCGCAGTTCTGGCTTCCGCAATAGGTTATGCTTCCATCTATCACGGCAACCTTGCGATGGTTGCGCAGGTCGGTGCGATGCCCGGCAAGGAAGGCCATTCCGAACGGCACTTCCAACGATTTGCAAAGTCGGGCGCCCGCCTGGCGCATCATCGTCCACAAATCGGAGTTGATGAGCGCGCGCGATCCTATCGCGTCCGCTGCAATCCGGCAGGTCACCCCCCGCCGGGCAGCGCGACAGACCGCTTCAACGACCTCCCTGCCGTTGTTATCGTCGAGCCATATATAGAATGACAAGTGAACCGATTGCGCTGCCGCGTCGATGTCTTCAACGAGCATCGCGATGGCAGTATCTGAATCAGGCGCGAGGCGCGCAAGGTTGCCAGTGGAAGTAGGCCAGCGCGATGCCCCCTCGAAAGTGCGGAAGGCATTTGCATTCGGTCCCTCCCCGCCCGAATGGATCGCTGGCGAAGGTGCGAAAGGGAGCAGCTCTTCATATACAAGCCGTCCGCGCTGCCTGAACCTCTTCGACGTCCACGGCTCTCCGAACAGAACATACAATGTCAGCCCGACGAAGGGCAAAGCGATCAGCAGCAGCAACCACGCCGCACGTGCATAGGGATCGCGCCCCGCCAACAGGATTGCCCTGGCGATGACAGCGAGGTGGAGCGCCGCGATGATTACCCAGATGGCTACATTCAGTTTAGTCAATTAAGCGCCACCATGTCCCCCGCTCGCCGGTGATCCGTCGAACCGACGCTGGTTCGTGCTGAAACATCCCATCAGAATACGCATGCGGGCGAATTCGATACAAGCATGGTGGATACGGAAATCAGAGATTGTTTGCGCTCACACGCTCACGTTTGTGTCTAATCGTCCAGGATGTCCAAATTTAGGACAGGCGGAAAGAGTGCAGGTGAATCCACTGGTAATCAGTATGATTGTGTTTTACCAAAGAGAATAGGTTAACGAATCGATTAACCGGCCAGTCGCACCCACAATCAAAAGGCCTCTTCTCGCTTTAAGCGGGGGTCAGGTGGTGTGCGATTTCTGTGTAGAACCATAGATGAAGAATAAGAAAAGGGAAGCATAGTTTAAACAACTTGGGGGGTACGTATCATGCGTACGGTATCAACGAGTGTTTCACTTATCTGCTCAAACCCGATCGTCAGCGAAGGACTAAAGTCCATCCTGTATGATGAAGAATTTTCGGTTGTAGGTTTACACAAAACCTGTTCCGCCATGATTTCAGCCAAGGATCACGCTGCAGTCCCTGTCGGAATGATAGTCTTTGACGCCGATGCATCCCGCAATATCGCCGAAGATGTTCATGCCGTGCGTCAGGCGTTTCCGGATTCGCGACTAGTCGTCTTGCACGAAGGTCTCGAAGTCGATTGCCTCGTGGACGTGTTTGAAGCCGGCGCGGACGGTTATATCCTCAAGGAAATCTCGTGCGAGTCCCTCGTTAACTGCCTTCAATTGGCAGCGCGTGGTGAGAAAGTTGTTCCGGGAGAGCTGGTCAAACAACTGCCGCACTTCACCTTGGCAACAGCCGATCGGACAAAGGCCGAAGGTGACCTTTCGAACCTTCTTTCCGAACGCGAGATCGCTACTCTGCGATGCCTCGTTATGGGGTACCCCAACAAGGTGATCGCTCGCCGTCTCGATATTGGCGAAGCGACCGTGAAAGTTCATGTGAAGGCAATTCTGCGCAAGCTTAATGTGCAGAACCGTACGCAAGCCGCGATCTGCGCCGTCAATCATGGGGTGCAGGCTGCCATGCCCGAAATTAAAGTACGCGCTCCCGTCGCGGCGATAGACCCGCCGAGCAAGCCTGCCGACACATGTGACACCGGCGCGCCACGCCCGTTCATGCTGGCCGAGACGCGTCCTGTGGAGCATGCGGTAAAGGCCTGAACCTCATCGGACGTTTGCTCGTGAGAGGCCTGGTGGAGATGCAATCACCATTCGCCTGGCCGCCTTGGCATCAAGGAAATCCGGAGATTCCGGCTTCACCTCCAAGCGTCAGTTGCTGGTCTTTGCCACCCCACTGAGGCCCTGGGCGAGTACGTCTAACGTGCACTGCCTTTCGTACGCGAATAGCGAATTGGAAATGCGATGAAGATCACAATGATCGGATCCGGGTATGTCGGCCTCGTTTCCGGCGCATGCTTCGCCGATTTCGGGCACGACGTTGNCTGCGTCGATCTCGATGAAGCCAAGATAGAGGCGTTGCGAGGCGGGAAGGTTCCGATTTTCGAGCCCGGACTTGCCGATCTGATAGAGCGCAATGCGCGGGCCGGACGAATTTCGTTTACGACTGAGNTGGCCCCTGCCGTTGCTCGTGCAGAGGTCGTATTCATCGCTGTCGGCACTCCGTCGCGCCGCGGGGACGGTCATGCCGACNTGAGTTTCGTCGAAGCCGCCGCCGCCGNTATTGCGCGCGCGATGGACGGTTTTACCGTTGTCGTCACAAAGTCGACGGTTCCNGTCGGTACCGGCGACGAGGTGGAGCGGATCATTGCCACAANCCGGCCGGATGGCGAATTTGCGGTTGTCTCGAACCCAGAATTCCTCCGCGAAGGCGCCGCGATCGAGGATTTCAAGCGGCCCGACCGCATCGTAATCGGTAGCGAAGACACGCGAGCGCTCGGTGTGATGCGCGAAGCCTATCGNCCGNTAAGCCTGAACAAATCGCCGATCCTCGAAATGAACCGTCGTTCGGCCGAACTCACCAAATATGCCGGCAATGCNTTTCTGGCGACCAAGATCACATTCATCAACGAANTCGCCGACCTNTGNGAAAAGACNGGCGCTGATGTGCAGCAGGTCGCTCGCGGCATGGGCCTCGACAAGCGGATCGGCAGCAAATTCCTCAATGCTGGCCCCGGTTATGGCGGTAGCTGCTTTCCNAAGGACACGCTCGCACTGCTCAAGACCGCCCAAGACTTCGAAGCCCCGCAAACCATTGTCGAAGCGGTCGTCCAGACGAATGAGAAGCGCAAACGCGCAATGGGTCGGAAAGTNATTCAAGCGATCGGCGGGGACGTACGCGGCAAAGTNGTGGCCGTGCTCGGCCTCACCTTCAANCCGAATACCGATGATATGCGTGACAGCCCCGCAATTGCGATCGTGCAAACACTACAAGATGCNGGCGCCGTGGTTCATGCNTATGATCCGGAAGGTATGCCCAACGCCAGCCAGATGTTCGAAGATGTAGTGTACTTCGATGACCCTTATGCGGCCATGNAGGATGCCGAAGGGCTCGCGATCGTGACTGAATGGGATGAGTTCAGAGCGCTGAACCTCACCAAGGTTCAATCGCTGCTCAAAGGCCTGGTCTTGGTCGATCTCAGGAATATCTATGATCGCGGCGAGCTGGAAATGCTTGGAATCAAGTATGTTGCTGTCGGTCGGTAGGAACCTGAACCTCGATGTCGCGGGTCTCAAGGCGGTCTTCACGCCTAGGCGGTTTGCAATGAGACGTTCCGACAGTGGCCCCATGCATACCGCTAGGCGCTTTCCGCAAACAGGATCGCTGGAACTTCGCCGATGCCGAAAGTAATGTTCGTCATCTCTGGCCTCGGCGCTGGCGGCGCGGAGCGCGTTATTTCGCAGATCGCCTCGCATTGGAATGGCCGTGGCTTCGCCGTAGAGATTGCCAGCTTCGACACGCCTTTCGATCCGGTTTTTCATCACGTCGCCCCCGGCATCGGACTTCATCGTATCGGCGCAGAAGATACGGTCACGAAGAAACGCAAGCTGACAAAGCTCGGCGACCTGCGCCGCCTCAGGCGGTTGTTACGCCACAGGCGACCGGACGTGGTCGTTTCTTTCCTTACCAAGAATAACCTGCTCGCTCTCTGCGCAACCATGGGCCTTTCGATCCCCGTCGTCTGTAGCGAGCGGAACAATCCAGAGCGGCAGGAAAAAAACCCGATCTGGAACCGCCTGCTCGCAATTGCTTACCGGCGGGCAAAATTGATCGTCTGCCAAACGGCTGCGGTTAAGAGGTGCTTTCCCAAGGCCGTTGCGGATCGGGTGCGCATCATTCCGAACCCCGTTAGCGCCTGGCCAATGCGGCGAATTCCGGCGAAGCCACCGCGTATCGTCGCGGTAGGCCGACTGACCGAGCAGAAAGGCTTCGATCTGCTTCTCGATGCATATGCGAGGGCAGAAACGAAGGATTGGCAACTCTGCATCTTCGGTGAAGGTCCCCAGCGAAGTTCTCTTGAAGATAAAATTGCCCAGCTCGGGCTTGGGAGAAAAGCAAGGCTGGTGGGAAACAGTGTCGTGCCTGGCGACTGGACCCGTAAAGCGGACATTTTTGTTCTTTCGTCGCGTTACGAAGGCTTCCCCAATGTGCTCGGCGAAGCAATGGCAGCCGGATTGCCAGTCATCGCCACCCGATGCGACTTCGGACCCGCTGAGATGATCGATCATGGTCACTCGGGTCTGCTTGTGGCGCCCGACGATGCGAACGCACTGAGCGTTGCCATTCAAGAATGTATTGACGACAGCGCGCTGCGGGACCGGCTCGGACATGAGGCGAGCCGGGCGGTCCGTGCCTTCTCACCACAGCGCGTGATGCGAATGTGGGACGAAGTCCTGAGTGAAGTTCTATCGGCAGCACCGGTGCCCCATCACAATATAACCGAAGCGAAAGAGCCGACCGCGTGACCGGGCTGCCCATCAAGATGCTGCTCACGTCGGCCGGTAGGCGCGCGGGACTTGTCGAAAGCTTCCGCCGTTCTGCAGAACGTATGGGAATGAGGCTTGAGCTTCACGCCTGTGATCTGCATCCCGAACTGAGCGCTGCTTGTGCTCTGGCCGATCAGCACTTCACAGCACCTCCCTGTACCCATTCGGAGTATATTCCGGCCCTGTTGGACTACGCGCGGCAGAACGATATCGTCCTTGTGGTGCCTACCATCGACACCGAATTGCAGCCGCTCGCGACACGGCGAGCCGACTTTGCTGCTCTTGGTATCTATGTCCACGTGTCGTCTTCGGATGTGATCGATATCGTGCGAGACAAGAAGCGCACAATGGACGTTCTCGCGAACGCCGGCGTTCCCGTCCCTCACACCGCTACGCTCGAAGATTTTCGACAATGCCAGGAGGGCTGGAAATGGCCACTGTTCGTCAAGCCCGTGGCGGGCAGTGCGAGCCGCGGCGTCGCGCTGATCTGCAGTCCTGCGGATTTGAAGCACGAATATGACGAGCCCATGCTCGTTCAAGAAGCGCTCCAAGGCGATGAATATACGATCAACATCTTCATCGAAGAGCGCGGTGTGATGCGCGGTGCAATCCCGCACCTTCGAATATCGGTCCGCGCAGGGGAAGTCGAAAAGGGACGTACCGTTCGCCGCGCTGACTTCGATGCGATTGCTCGCAATCTCGCCGCCTCCCTGCCTGGGGCACGCGGCGTTCTGTGTTTCCAGCTATTCGACGACCCTAAACTCGGTCCGCGCGTATTCGAGATCAATGCCCGGTTCGGCGGCGGCTATCCGCTTGCTGATCGCGCGGGCGGCCATTTTGCCGAGAATGTCCTGCGTACTGCCATCGGCATGCCGCTGGTTGCCAGCCACGACTGGCAAGACGGCCTCACCATGTTGCGATACGACAGTGCCGTCTTCCTGTGAATCGCCGCCTGCCGATGTGCTGGTCTTCGATCTAGACGACACGCTGTATCTTGAGCGCGACTTCGCTTGCAGTGGATTTACGGCAGTAGAAACGCACTTGAGCGACAAATATGGCAATAGGGTTACCCATGGGACCTGTTGGGGGTTTTTTGTCGAAGGAGCGAGAGGGAAAATCTTCGACCTCGCCCTCGAAAGCTTCGGCATTGAAGCCACCCCTTCACTTCTTGACGAACTGGTTCAGGTTTACCGCAGCCACCCCCCTCAAATAAGGCTCTGCCCGGATGCCTGCCGGTTCCTTGCGAGCGATCGGAGACGGCGTGCTATCATCACCGACGGGCCAGCAGACATGCAGCGATCCAAGATCGCGGCGCTTGGGATCGAGGAGAGTTTCGATTGCATCATACCGACCGGCGAACTGGCGAAAGGTATGGGAAAGCCGCATCCGATGGCTTTCGAGCATATAATGCAATGGTCTGGTGAACCTGGGGAAACGCACGTCTACATCGCCGACAACCCGGCAAAGGACTTCATTGCGCCGCGCGCGCTCGGCTGGCGCACAGTGCAGATAGATCGGGTTGGAAGAATACACTCTCCCGACGCCACATCATCCGAACACGGTGCGGAACTTCGAATAAACACGTTCGACGACCTGTCGAAGGCGATTGAACTAACGCTCTAAGTCGGAGTTTCCCGAACCGGAGAAGCCGTAATCCGCTCGCCAGCGATCATTACTAGGATTGTTCGAATGAGTATCTTGGCGTCGAGCAAGGCACTGCGGTTTTTAACGTACCAGAGATCAAGCTCGATCTTCTCGTCGAGCGAGAGCAAGGTGTTACCGTTTACTTGCGCCCAACCGGTAATTCCCGGTCGAACCTCGCCACGCGCCTGTCCGGCTTCGCCCTTCATTTTGATCGTCTCGGGCAGGAGCGGTCGCGGTCCGACGAAGTTCATGTCGCCGCACACCACATTGAGAAGCCCTGGCAGCTCATCAAGACGGGATCGCCGCAGAAACCGTCCGACAGGCGTAGTCCGCTCGCTGTCGGACAGAAGCTCCCCTCCACTATCTCTTTGTTCGTTCATTGAGCGGAGCTTCAGGAGTGTGAACGGCTTACCCCCTGCGCCGGCGCGGGTCTGCCGGAAAATAACCGGACGCCCCATCGTCAGAGCCACCAGCACCCCGAGACACAAGAGCAGCGGCAACAGCAGGACAAGCAGTGCCAGAGCCGTGATACGCGAGATCATGATCGCACAGCGACCATATCAAGCCATTTCATTTTCCAGGACCCGCTTTTTGCGGAAAATCCGCATGATCCGGTCTTTGATCGAAGGCGGCGCGTAGAGGGTGTCCGAATAGTAATCCGACGCATCGACGTAAAATTGGATAGCATCGCCATATTGCCGGCGCGCGTGTTCTTTGTAATCGACATGATCGAAGACGACGCCATCGGCGCGCCCGGAAAGGGTTTCCAGGGTTGCGTTCATCTGCTCGATCGTCGTCCGTCCCCAGCGCGAAACGACCAGGGTGTGATCGGTAAAGTCGCACATTGCCCGGGCATCCCGCACAGCAAGAGCGGCAGGAGCATTGATGATCAGGAGGTCGAAGTGGTTCTTCAGCTCGGCCAGAAGGTGCCGCAAGCTCTGTGCGTTCAGAAGGGCGGCCGGGTTATCCACCGGCTGCTTGGCGCTAAGCAATACGATCCGCCCCTCATCCTCCGGTCCTTCACCCTGACCCACGGACTGATCGATACCGTCTGGTGCCTTGAGTAACGCCGAGTGATCATCCAGCAGGCTTTGGAGGCTCGCATGGCCCGAAAGGACGTCGACAATATCGGGTGTATCGAGATTGCTCTGGACGTTCTTCAGCAGCCCCATGGCGCGAAGGTCGAGATCGACCAGCACCACGCTTTGCCCCATGACCTTTGCTGCAGCGGCCAAGGTTAGGGAGACGGTCGATTTGCCGTCGTTTGGAAGCGGGCTCGTGATGAGCACGGATTGAGAACCGCTCTTCGTGCGCAATGCCCGCATCTCCGAATAGGTAGCCCGCGCAGCTTCCGCAAAGAGCGATTGCGGGCTCTGGATAACCGGGCTTTCGCCGATTTGGTCGGATAGCCCTGAATCGATGCGCGGTAACATGCCGAGGGTCGGCAGCCCGAAGTGGCGCGCGACCTGGGCTGAAGTCCTCACGCGGCCGTCGGCCAGTTCCAGTCCAAGCGCCATCATCACCGCCAATGCACCCGACCCCAGCATTGCGAGCAGCGTAAGCTTCAGTGGTTCTGGCGATATGCGGTCAAAGTTCGCCACGGCCGGTGAAACGACGGTGGTGTTCACTCCTTCGAGTTGCATCTGCGCGCGAACCTGCTCGATGCGTTCGACTATCGCGGAAAATGCCGCGTTCGCGAGCGCATCGTTGCGTTCAAGCTCGGACAGACGGACCGAATTTTCGTTGTTTTGAAAAGCCTGCGATTGAACCGCAGCAAGCGTGCCCTGCAATCGGCCGGCCCGCGCCGCATCCTGGGCGGCCTGACTGCGAGCAACCTCGCGCATTTGTGCCGCATCGGCATTGGCAACCGCCTGCGCAGCTGCTTGGGCCTGGGCTCGCTGCTGCGCCAGCGCGGACTCGACTGACGACAGTTCGGAAGTCACGCGCACGACGTCAGGATGGTTGGATCCGAAGGTCGCGCCCAGCCGGGCTCGTTCGGCAACCAGCGTCGCTTGTTGACGCTGAAGTTGCTCCACCGCGGCCGATGTCGCCTGTGCCGTACTGCGCAGGCCGGCTGCATTCGCGATGACGGCGCTTCGGGAAGAGGAGCCTGCGCTGTTGGCGCTTGCCGATGCCGCCTCTGCGGCAATTTGGTTCATATACGACAGATTTTCGTTCGTCCCCAAACCAAACGGCATTCGCGCATCCCGGCGGAACTCAGCAAGTTCGGTCTTGGCATTTCGGGCTGCCTCTTCACGATCCGCGCGCTCGGCAAGCAGCGATTGCAGCAACTCTTCCCTCTGCTCGGTTCCACGGCGCGTTCGCACCTTAGCGACAGATTCGGGATATTGATTGGCAATCCGTGCGGAAAGCTCGGGAGATTTTGTCGTAACGGTGACTTCGATAAGATCGGAACTCGGCTCGCTCGTGACGGTCAAGGCGCTCAGAAGCGTATTTATCGCCTGATGCATTTGCGCCGCTTTTTCTTCCGGAAATTCTCCAACCTCCGCACGGAAATCCGGATCGCTGAGAAGATCTAGATCTTCCACTACCGATTCAGCCGACGACCGCGAACGATATAGGCGAACCGCATTGACCACGCGCACTTCGTTGCGATTGCTGATGTCGGCTTGATTGATCCCCACTTCGTCGAGCAGCTGCACCTGTACCTGCGCGGAGGAGCTGTAGAGATTCGGTGACAAGAGCTGATACACAAGTACCGAAATTGTGACCGCGGCGACCGTCACTACAATCAGTTTCTTGTGACGCTCCAGCAGACGGACAAAATCGCGCAGGGATAACGCGTGATGCGTCGCGGCCTCCGGCCGGTAGGTCCATGGGAGCCTTCGTTCCGCAGGCGGATGGTTTTCGAACTCGCTGACTTCTACTAGATTTGCCATGATCAACAGCCTGTTACGCCTCTTGCAGAGGCGGCTTTCCGAGGAAATTCGACGGTCAACATTGTGCTGGAAGGCGACCGGTTGTCATCTGACCATCGGTATTGAAGCAGAGTTATTCAGGTTAGCCCATTTTGATATGTAGACCGCAAAGCATCATCGGGGCTTTGCGCGTACGAAATAACGCCAAGACCTTCGTTCGATCTTACAAACGAACTCTCACGCCCACCCCCGCTTGAAACCGATTGTACTCATCGAGCGGATCGTCACCGCTGCGGGTCCCGTAGCTTGCCCTTCCAAACACCGACAGCCGACGGTTAACGAGATATTCCAGGCCGCCGCCAACGCGAACGCGATCCTGCCTGATATTCGAACCAACGAACTTCGTTCGCTCCCAACCAATCTCGGCTGATCCAAGAAGGTTATGGCGAATCTCCTGATCGACCGACAAACCGATTCTCGTCTCGTTGCGCGTCGAGCCGCCTGCTCGAAATGATGCGACGTCGCCGCTGAACAGATTGAGATTAAGTGCAGTTCGCTCTCGCGGCCGATAGGTCAAAAGGCCCTGCATCGAAAAGCCGGTCCGGTCGGGGCGTAAGTCATCGTCGGCTTTAAGGCGAAAAATACCTGCACTGACACCGCCGCTAATCAGGCCACCATCAGCAAATCGGATCCCAACCATACCACCAATGGTCGACACGTCACGGTCGACGTTCGTAACAGCCACGGGCAGGCGGAAATTCAGCCGGTTATAATAGCCGGTGCCGGTGAAGTAGAACGGCCCGCCAGGGCGATACCCCACCGTCAGTCTGGCAGAGTAGCTTGAGTAGTCGCGATCATCGTCGATGGGATCAAGTGCGTTGACGTTTCGTGCGTCTCCCACCGCCTCGATCAGAAAGCGCGAGCCTTGCCGCGTGTATCCCGCACTACCGCCTGCAATGCGATAAATACGTGGGCCGATACCCTGTACCCTTCTTGCTTCGGGGTCGCCGCGATCTTCGATTGCGCGGTCGATCGATCCGGTCAGGAAAAGTGCTTCACCTTCTCGTGGGCTAAACCGGGTTGTCAGTGTCGCGTTATATGCCTCGGCATTCTCGCTGGTGAAATCGGCATAACGACGAGCGTCCAACTTCCCTGAAAGAGACGTGGTGAAGGAGCCAGCAGCATGTTCGATCTCAGCGTAAGGCCGAATTCGCGCNANNAAGTCACTNCGAGCNGCGACCGGTTCCGCAAACACGTTGCTNTTGTATTCACCTTCAGCCTCGGCACCGGCCTTGAGGGTAAAAGGNCCGACGCGGATTGGCGACTGGCGATATTCGGGATCCTTCGCAAGGATCGCCGGGGCCGTCGAACCGATCTCCTGGGCGCTGACAGGGCTAGCGATGCCCGAGACTGCGCACGCTGCCGTCAGGGTAACCCAGAACCTGCCATTTCGCATCAGAACCACCGTTCATAGACCCTGATACGATCGCCAGGCTGAATTAAAGTGTCCTCGCTGGCTTTGGAGCGAACCTCTTGACCATTAACGGTGCGGACGACTTCGACCTGCCCCTCTTGTGCGCGATAGGTGTAGCCACCGGCCGCCGAAATTGCCGAGAGTACGGTCATACCCTGCCGATAATTGATTTCGCCGGGCGAGTTCACCTCGCCGATCACGTAGAAGGGACGCAGCGCCCCCGGTTGCACCGAGATGATCGGGTTCTTCAGGAGTTCCCGCGCCCGGAACCCCTCAGCGATGCGGTTTTCGACCTCCCGCACGCTGAGCCCAGCAACTTTCACCTCTTGCAGCAGTGGAAGAGAAATCGTGCCGCCACTGTCGATGATGTAGGACCGGTCGGCTTGCGCAACATCCTGGATCGTCACCAGGAGTTCGTCGCCAGGCTGGAGCCTATACTCGGATGCCGAAGCGGCGGATACCGGCGGCAGGCTCCCCAAAGGGGACGAACACGCACCGAGCAGCGCAAATGCTGCCAAGCAGGTCATTGTCAGTACGAGTTCTTTCGATCGTTGCATCATGTCACGGCTCCCCGATCATTACGGTGTTCGATGATAAATTCGGACGAATTGAAGAGTATCGCCGGTCGGACCTGGCGCTGCTGCCTGATCGCCTCAGGAGCAGATTGGCCTCGCTCCTCTGATTTCGCAGCGGGGGTCCGAAGAGTGTCACCTGCCTCATAGGGAAATCCGCAAAACCGCATCCGCGATGCTCTTCATGTCGTTCTGATCAAGTGTGTGATCCACCTGAAGTGCAAGCGTACGCTCTCCAAGCGCGTGGGCGGAAGCCAGNTCGCCATCGCGGGNACATCCAAATGGCTTCAGGGCCAGTTCNTGGCTCATGTCAGGGCAGGATCCCGAACCACAAGGAATCCCGCTTGCCATAAGNTCNGCAATGANTTGGCCCCGCCGTGCGGCTGGATCGGAAANTTCCGNCCGGATCATCAGATAATATTTGTACCAGGCATGGGTCACGCCGGCGGGCGGTTCGGGGACTTCGACCAATGGGTGGTTCGCCAGTGCATTTGANAGATAGCCTGCGTTGGCGCTGCGAACTGCCAACCAATCGGGGAGCTTGCGTAATTGCACACGGCCGATCGCAGCCTGCATTTCTGTCATCCGGGCATTGGTCCCCAAACTGTCGTGGACATAACGGAATTGACCGGGGGCCCCTTGCCCGTTGGATAGTTTGTGCGGATTCTTGCCATGATCCTTCAATGACCAGGCACGTTCGTGCGCAGTGGGATCGCGCATCACCAGAAGTCCGCCTTCCCCTCCGGTCGACATGATTTTGTCGGTGCAGAAGGAGAAGGACGCCGCATCGCCGAATGTGCCTACCTTGCGTCCGTCAATCGCTGCCCCATGGGCCTGGGCACAGTCCTCAACCAGGAAAAGCTCGTGCCGGTCGCAGAGATCGGCAAGCGCGTACATATCGCATGGCCACCCTGCCAGATGCACACAGATCACCGCCTTTGTTTGCGACGTGATCATTCGTTCAACCGAGCGTGGATCGATATTCTGAGACGGTGATAGGACGTCAGCGAATACCGGCATCGCCCCGACCGCCGCAACGCAACTCGCTGTCGCAAAGAAACTACGTGCCGGCACGATCACCTCGTCACCGGCACCAATTCCGAGCGCACGCAGAGCGATTTCCAAGGTAACGGTGCCGTTCGCCATGCAGATCGCGTGCGGAACACCNAGAAATTCTGCAAATTCAGCAGCGAANGCNNCGCACTCGCCCCCGTGAACGAGCGCNTTGACCTTTCCCGAGGTAAGAACCTTCAGCGCNGCTTCGCGTTCGTCTGCTTCAAACCTGGGCCAGGCCGACTGGACACCGATTTGCGGTCGAGCGTTCATGGACACGNCNTCAGCGGTCATTCGCTGTCTCNGTTAAGCTCGCGCTNTCGAACTTGGTCACNAGTTCTGCCGCAGATGAATAGTCCAGAAGATCCTTGTGATTGCCCTTGGCGGGATAGCGCGCAAGACCATGGACCAGCCGCACGATCCCCTCATCTTCCCCGCCTACCGCAAGCTCGGCAATGCGATTGATGGCCATGGTAATGAACGGCAGGGGGATCGGGCGAGAGCGTGCCTCGAAGATCCCTTCGATGCCGGATTCGATTTGCTCCTCGCAGATGTCGAACAGCTCTTCGTAAAGCTTCTCGCCGGGTCGCAATCCAACGAACTCGATGGGAACGTCCTCGTCCGGCTCGAGACCGTAGAGCGTGATCATGCGTCGAGCGAGATCGACGATCCGGACCGGATTGCCCATATCGAGGACGAAGATCGATCCTCGCTGTGTCTCGGTTTCCAGGGCACTCGAACTACTCTGCAGGATCAATTGCACCGCTTCGCGCACGGTCATGAAAAATCGCTCGATGTCAGGATGAGTGACTGTCAGGGGCCTCCCCTCGCGTAGTTGTCGCTCGAACAGCGGCACGATAGAGCCACTGGAACCGAGCACATTGCCGAAGCGGACCGTCATGAAGCGGGGTGCCTTGGTGTCGTCGACACCACACATGTCGAGAGCCTGACAATAAAGTTCACCGACACGCTTCGTTGCGCCCATCAACCCGATTGGGTTGACAGCCTTGTCGGTCGAAACCTGAACCATCGCCCGCGCACCGTATTCACAGACGGCGTTGGACACGATGCGGGTGCCGATGATGTTGGTCATCGCGCCGGCGCAGGGGTTCACTTCCACGATCGGCACATGCTTGAGCGCGGCAGCNTGATATACGATGGAAGGNCGGTAGGTTGCAAAAACCCGGTTGATTGCGGGCGCATCGCAGATCGAGGCGATCTCAGACACTATATTGAGATCGGGGTAGAGCTCTCGCAGGCTCATCTCGATTTGATAGAGATTGTATTCGCTNGAATCGACCAGAACCANNGTCCCTGGCCTGATCTGNGCGATCTGCCGNCACAGNTCNGACCCTATGGTGCCCCCTGCCCCAGTGACGAGAATGCTTCGACCCGCGATCTGGCGCAGCACCGTCTGGCTATCCAGTTTGTATTCGCTCCTGCCGAGCAGTTCNTCNATCGGGAGGCGCTGACCATTGGGNTCTGACGAGTGCTGCAACAGCTGCGCCCAGGGATCCCGTATGCGGCAGACTTCTACGCCACGCTCCCGGCAAGCGTGTATGATGCGGGTGACATCGCGATTGCTGAGGAAGGTCCCGTCATCGCAGACGATGACATGGTCGGGCAGCTTTTCTTCGAACTCAAGCCGTCGCAGCACGCTGGCAATGTCATGCTGGCTGCCCAGGATCGGAACTCCACATCCACGAACAAGCGAATCTTCNTGGCGCGGCAGCAGGACACCTTGGATTTCAACAGACGAACCATGATCGGTTTTTGCCAGATCGATCGATACGCGTGCCCACTGCCAAGACCCGACGAGGATTGCTTTCTTCCGGACTGCAGCTTTTGGACCCACGCGGCTTGCCGACTTTCGCCGCTCTGAAAATTGGCGCTCGCCTCGCCGCAGCATCCGCACACTAAGCAGCCCGAGTATCGCAAAAGCCCAATGGACCACTGCAACCTCTATNAGCGAGGAAGCCTCTGCTCGAGCTTGCGGAAAAACCGATGNGANGAGCCACGCCAGGGATGTCCCGCCAAGTATTACCGCGACGAGAAAGCCTGATTGCGTGAAATTCACATATCGCCAGCTACGTTTGTAGAGGCCCGCAAGCGCGAAGACCGCTGTTGCGACGAATGCGAAGCTCAGNGCGAAAGAGGCGTTGNTNGAAAATGGAGGAAACGGACGAACGTGCGCCACGTGAAGCGCCGCGTTGAGCGTTGTTGCAACGATCGCAAAATCGATGCCGATCACCGCTATGTCACGCAGCACGCGGCGCAGTTTCACCTTTCCGCCGAACAGGGCGCTGACGCCCTTCCCGGCTGCCAGCTCACCGTCGCTTTGCATGATCCTCTCGGGCTTGTTCATCGACTTCGGCTCGCTTCTTTGCCCAGATGTTGCGGCCCTGTGGCGNACAGCACATCATGATGGCGTGCCCCACGATACCCGCCCCGACCGAAGGTGGGGCATGAGCAAGCAGGCAATAGCCGGAGTAGTCGCATGCCGATCAGAAACGCCCGACCAGATAGCTGAGCGACAATTTGGCTAACCGGCACTGTCCACAGCGCANCNGTCTTTTCCAAATGCGCCAACGGNACATATCGAAAGGGTAATCGCCGTTTGTCCGGTTGTCGGTCNTTGCAATCGACCGCATACCGCGATCGTGTTTTGTCGAAACAAATACCGTNTGTCGGTCTATCGGNACCAAGGTGGATATTGCAGTAAAGTATGGCTGCGATCCACTGCAGTCGCGTTCCGATGAAGATTATNGTTCTCTCNAGCCTCGCGTACTCGCTCGTGAATTTTCGNGGCGACCTGCTCAAAGCCATGATCGACAATGGCCACACGGTTATAGCCTGCGCCCCGGATCGCGACCTCGTCACTCAGAACAAATTGACCGATATGGGCGTCGAGTTCGTGGTGACCCCGATGCAGCGTACAGGAACCAATCCCGTGTCAGACCTCGTCTTGGCATTAGACTACTTTCGCCTGATACGACGCGAACAGCCTGACATCGTCTTGGCCTACACCCAGAAGCCGATAATCTACGGCGGCCTTGCCACTCGCCTCGCCCACCTTGTTGGTTCGCGTGCGAAATTCTTCGCCCTGATGTCCGGGCTGGGCCAGGTTTTCACCGAAGGTGCCGGCTACGCCAGTTGGCTGCGGATTGCTGTGATACGGCTATATCGCGCAGCGATCGCGAAATCTCAGGCTACCTTCGTCTTTAATGCCGACGATCGGAAGGATATGATCGCGCTTGGAATTATCAGCCATCATCAGAAGGTGATCCAGGTTCCCGGATCAGGTGTATCGCTGGCGCGGTTTCCACCCTGCGCTCCTGTCGTCCTGCCGACACGTTTTCTGATGATCGGACGGCTGATGCGGAACAAGGGTATCGTCGAATTTCTCGAAGCTTCGCGGCTTGTTCGCGGGAACTTTCCACATTGCGAATTTCAGATTGTAGGGCGCTGCGAAGATGAAAATCCGTCTGGCATATCGCGCGCCGAAAGCGAGAGACTGGCGGCAGAGTACGAGGTCGATTTCGTACCCGGTACGGACGATGTGCGACCATATCTCGCAGCATGTTCTGTATTCGTATTGCCATCTTATTATCGCGAAGGCCTGCCCCGCACTATCTTGGAAGCCCTCGCCAGCGCGCGTGCGGTGATAACCACCGATTTGCCCGGATGTCGCGATGCGGTCGTGGACGGCATCAACGGCTATCTTGTCCGCCCGCGGGACGAAAACGACCTGGCGATGGCCATGATGCGTTTCNCTGCGGAGCCCGAACGCGCNAATTTGATGGGCAAGGCNTCNCTTGCGTTGGCGCGGGACGTTTACGACGTGGACAANGTCAATTTGCAGCTGCTCGGTGAAATGGGCCTGATAAACAGCAGCGGTGTACATCCGCAGGAGAGGCGCCCCAGTACCAGCAAGATTCCTCCCCATCAGATAGCTGCGAGCAGTGGGGCCTGATGAGCGATGTTAAAGGCGGCTCTTGTGGGATGCGTTGGCAGTACTGCGTTGGCGGCCGAAATGATCGCTCGCTCGGCAGACTGGTCACTCGAGTTGATTGTCACTCTCGAACTTGAGGCGGCGGGCAGACATTCGGATTTCGTTGATCTCAACGACATCGCCAGTGCGGCAGGCGCAAGAATTTTCCGAACGATCAATTCGAACAGTGTCGATTGCCTCGATGCAATTGGGCAATCCGGTGCGGACTTCATCTTTGTGATTGGTTGGTCGCAAATTTGCCGTGAGGAATTCATGAACCTCAAGCCCGGCAAGATAATCGGATATCACCCATCTCCTCTGCCACGTCTGCGCGGCCGCGCTGCATTGCCGTGGACGATCCTCCTGAACGAACCGATTACCGCGGGTTCTCTCATGTGGCTCGGTGACGATGTCGATAATGGCGATTTGATTGACCAGCAGTTCTTCCACGTNGCGCCGAATGAGACTGCGGAANCGCTCTATGCCNGGCACCAGGCAGCGCTNGCGGTAATGCTCGAAAGGTCGTTGAAACTCCTTGCCGCAGGCACTGCGCCTCGNTTGCAGCAGGATGAGCGATACGCGACCTANGCAGCCAAACGGACACCGGCCGATGGCTTGATAGACTGGCNCGCTNCNGCAGCTGACATCGATCGNTTGGTNCGCGCCGTCGGGAAGCCCTATCCTGGNGCATTNACATATGATCGGGGNGAGCGACTGACCGTGTGGCGCAGCACGTTTTTACCTGATGCTGGCCGTTATCACGCAACCNAGGGCCAGATCGTCGATCAAACTGAAGAGCACTTTACGGTNATGACAGGCGACGGNCTGCTCCGGGTTGAGGATTGGGAATCGGGGNCGAACAAAAGGCCGAGGCTGCATTCNNTCNTGGGAANTCTGTGACNATGACGCTTNCCGAGCGATTTGGCCGGGTGCTGGNAATCGCCCCCCATCCCGATGACGAGATNCTGGGGTGTGGAGGTACGCTCGCGCGGCTGGCAGATGAAGGTGGCGACGTNACTATCGCAGTGGCCACAACGGGCCGGTCACCGGCTTTTCCCGCAGAGCAAGTTCAGCAAGTACATGCGGAGATGCGGCGAGCGCACGCCATTCTGGGGGTGACCGATACGCGGCTGCTCGATCTTCCGGCCGCCGAGATGGACACTCTCTCGGCGCGGGACTGCAACGCCCCGTTTGCCGAGTTGGTCGAAACCCTACAGCCCGATACCCTGTTCTTGCCATTCGTTGGTGACATCCATCTGGATCATCAATTGACCTTTTTGGGGGCGATGGTTGCCGCACGGCCGCGGCATGCGAAGGCGCCCAGTCAGATACTCTGTTACGAAACGGTGAGTGAAACCAACTGGTACGCCGCGCCCATTACACCGGCGTTCGTTCCGAACGTTTTTATCGACATCTCGGCAACGCTCGACCGAAAGCTGGATGCCTTTGCTGCGTTCGAAAGCCAGTGCCGCGCTTTTCCCGATGAGCGCAGCCCGGAGACATTGCGTGCGTTGGCAAAGGTACGGGGCTCTGCCGCCTATTTGCCGGCAGCAGAGGCTTTCATGCATGTGCGGTCAATCCTTCGCGCGTGACGCAACGATCGGAGAATGTGTCACATCCCGGCGCTTTCCCTGCACATCCCGTCCAATTCATCCGCATGACCGCAGCCTCGGATAGATACCCGCCGCGAGAACGCGTGTATGGAGACATGCCAAGAGGGCCGCAGACTCGAAGTCCATTTCAGGTGACGAGACGATGGCCCGCATGTCCAAGATTTACTCGCTCAGCAGAACCAGGAGCATAATTGCCGGGAAGGTCGTGAGCCCGGTAGCTTTAATGCTGCTGACTGCTTGTGGCTCCGGCGACAGCGCTCCGCCGACCCCGACACCGACTGCGTCACCAGCGCCTTCACCGACGCCGAGCCCAACGCCCACGCCCACTCCGGGAACCGGTGCCGGTTCAGCTTTCGCTAACCCGGACGACGGGGCCATTCCCGAGGCAAGCCGCCACCCCCTTGCCTTTCCGACCGCGATTGGATTTGGAGCGCAGGCAAGTGCCCGTGGCTCCAATGCGGTCGTTTACCGGATNAATAGCCTCGCCGACACAGCAGACCCCGACGATGGCCTTATCACATTGCGCGAATGCGCACTCGCTCTGGCGGTGTCCTCCCCATACGCAATTCCTGCAGGGCGCCCGCGTTACTGCGTGTTCGATGTAAGCGGGCAGATCGTGGTGAATTCGGAAATGCGGATCACCGTGGACGGCATTTACATCGCCGGTCAGACATCGCCGAACGGTATCGAGGTCGTTCGCGGCAATGGACTGGTCGACGCACCACTATTTTATACGCGGAGCCAGGCCAACGCGATCGTTCGCCATATCAGGTTCCGCTATGGCAACCACACCGATGCGCCGAGCAGCAATGGAGATTCCGTCCGCATCGGCAGCAGCAGCCGGCAGATACTCGACCATGTGACCGCCATGTTCGGCACGGATGAAAGTCTGGATGCGGTTTGCACCGATTGCACGGTGCAGTTTTCCATGGTCGGCCCGAACCTTTGCCGCGACGCTGGCCATGACCCAGGCAATTATCACTGCAAGACCTTCTTCATGAAGCCCGTCAACCGCGCCACGATCGCTTACAACCTTTCGCAGCACGGCGACGAGCGCGGCGCCAATATCGCGGCGGGTACGACGCCTGAAGCCACAGGCAACACCGGGCAGGTCGATTACATTGGCAACACGGTCTACAATTTCATCAGCGAGCCCGGCCTGATTTCAAATCAGTTCGGAAGCGTCTACCTCAACTGGATCAACAACACCCACATGGAGGGTGTCCTTTCACAGGACCGCCCGGAATCGTTCTTTCCGGCCATCTTCAATCGTGCGACGATCGCATCGTTCGGCTTCTCGATCTATCGATCGGGTAACGAGGCACGACGCGGGTTCGGCGCCTATCCCGGCACGATGATCAATTCGAGCATGTTTGTCGATGCCATGACCTACGCGCCCGGCATCAGCCAGAATTACCTTCGCCCCTGGATGCTGACCGATGCCCGAACGTCGCAACGTACGGTGTTGGATCAGGCGGGGGCGATACTCTGCCGAGGGGGCGGTTGCCGGGACAATGTCGATGCGCTGTACATCGAAGATCTTCAGACGTGCGATCGTGCACCCTACCTTTTTCAGGGTGGCTTCACGAGCGGAGACCCTGCAGATTACGGCGGCTTCGCTCGCATCACGGCCGGATACGATCCACTGCCGGACGGGGACAATGACGGCATGCCCGATGAATGGGAAGCCCGTTACGCAAACACAGATGCGAACCGTCCAGATGCAAACGAGGATGCGGACGGCGACGGCTATCCCAACATCGAGGAATATCTGAACATGCTGGCAAAGGACGACGTCCGTTACGAAAACCTGTTCAACAGTTCCCGGCAACTGCCAGCACCGAACTGCGGTCGGTGATTGGGCGGAAAGCTATGTCCGTCGTGGGCACAAGGCGCGATCCACATTGGCAAGCCGCGGCAAATCAGGTGGAGGGTATACCTAAGAGAATTTGAGTTTCCGGCCGCCAGCGCCGACTGTCCCGCTTTCAGATGCTGCGCCCTTTCGATGCCGATCGGCCCTGTCACGCCGTGTTTCGTGACCCTGCCTTTTCCCTGTCGGCCAATGCGCAACCGGTGAGGAGCGAGCTTAGCGATATGGCTACCCGGCGAAGAACGACCATCTGCCTCGCATTTGCCGGTGATCGGTTGGGAGGCAGTCATATTTCCCTCCGCGGCCTCCTCGATGCGCTCTCCGAGCACCTCTATCGTATCATCGTCATCGTCGAAGTTCCCGATGGCCGGATTGCGCAGTATTTCAGCCATTTCGAGCAGGTCATCGATCCCTGCGCTCTGGAGGAGCCATTTACGGTCGGCAGCAGGTTCGGCCTAGGAAGTACTCTCCGCACCGTACCTCGCATCGCGGGCCGCGCTCGCCTGCTGAAAGAATTGCAGGCCGATATAGTCCATACGAACGATGGTCGAAGTCATGCGAGCTGGGCGCTGGCAGCAAAGTTGGCGGGAGCGAAGGTCCTGTGGCACCACCGGGGCGACCCGGATGCCCGCGGAACGGGTTTCGTCGCCCCTGTTCTTGCCGACCAGATCGTCGCGGTTTCGGAATATTCGCTTCCTCCGCGGCGCTGGGGCAAGTTGAAGACGGCCCGCGTGATCCACAGCCCGTTCGACGTCAATCTGAACATCGACCGCGCGGCCATGCGCAAGCGTCTGGTCGCCGAACTGGGCTGCCCGGATGATACGATCATCTGCTGCTACTGCGGCCAATATATCGTTCGCAAGCGCCCCATAAAGTTCATCGACGCCATAGAGGAGCTGGCAAAGATTGCCGATCGGCCGGTCATGGGGGTCATGTTCGGCGAGCCGGAGGACGCAGAACTTTTCGCGGAGATGCAGGANCGGCTGGCNTCGAGCCACGCTGGGTCATTGGTCAGACTGATGGGCTATCGAGAACCGGGGCATGACTGGATTGCGGCTTGCGACGCGCTGCTTGTGACAGCGTTGAACGAACCTCTTGGACGCACCCTGGTAGAAGCCATGCTGGTCGGCACACCCGTTGTGGCCACGCAATCGGGGGGCAATGCGGAAGCNCTGACCCCTGATTGCGGCATTATCGTTCGACCTGACGATCCCCATGCNATGGCAACNGCCGTCCTGGATTTGCTTGGCTCGTCGGAGCGCTGCACCGACCTNGTTCGCCGTGCCCAAGCNATGGCNAAGAAGCGGTTCTCGCGAGAAAGGCACGTCGAGCAGATGACGCTGATNTACCGNGAACTGGCNAAAGAAGCGCAGCCAGCCGTGAACATAACAGACAGGAGTAGCCTCTCGTCTCAATAGCGGGCGCGCTTCGCGCATTACCCCGCTTTAGAGCGCGTTCTTATCATGCTTGCTTCAATCGAAGATCTCGACGGTGCACTCCGATGTCCCATAACCGGAAAAGCCCTTAAATTCGAAAACGGGCGTGTGAGCCTGCGGACCGCGGCCGACGCAAGCGAGCCTTGCGACTTTCCAATAGCCCGTGGAAAACCCGTGCTTATCGATTTTGCGAATTCGGTAATCCGCCGCGAAGATCTTGAAACAACGAATGCAGNAAGCGCGATCGCGCGGCCACGATATTCCTTCGCCACGAAACTGATCAAATCCCTGCTGTCGCCNGAAAAGAAATCGACGCGCAGAAATGTCTGTCGCCTGATNTCCGAACTCAAGCGCCGGTCCGATNGTCCCAGGGTTCTCGTGATCGGTGGCGGNAGCGAGGGACAGGGAATGAAGGCGCTATATGCCGATCCCGATGTGAAAATTTTCGCCTTCGACATATACTCGACGCCGCAGGTGCAGTTCGTCGCCGATGCGCACGATATTCCGATCGTCGATGGCTATTTCGATGGGGTCGTGGTGCAGGCTGTGCTCGAACACGTCTTGGAGCCGCAGCGAGTGGCCGACGAAATCCGGCGCGTACTGAAGCCCGGAGGGCTGGTTTATGCCGAGACCCCCTTCATGCAGCAGGTCCACGAAGGGGCTTACGACTTCACGAGATTTACCGAGAGCGGCCACCGCTATCTGTTCCGCCGATTTGCCCTGATCGATTCAGGATCTTCCGGTGGGCCGGGAAGACAGTTGATGTGGGCAGTCGATTATTTCGTGCGCAGCGTCTTTCGCTCACGCTCTGCCGGCAAGATCGCCAAGCTGGCGTTTTTCTGGGCAGTCTATTTCGACGCGATCATCCCTGCCGACTATGCCATCGACGGTGCCAGCGGAGTTTATTTCCTGGGCACGAAATCNGACCAGNCNGTCGGTNCGGATGCNNTCATCGCGCATTATGGTGGGGCGCAATAGCTGTTTCACCCGAGTGAGCATCGTACAGCGCCATATCCAGGCACGATGCATGCAGTTCCTCATAAGCAGAGCCGATCTTTTCGAGCGCGTAATCTCTCACCACGCGCTCTCGCCCTGCCCGACCCATGGCCGCACGTTCCGCAGCGGGGCGCGCGGCAAACGCCAGTATGGCCTGGGCCAGCGCCGCCGTGTTATTGGGCGGCACGACGATGCCCTGCCCCCCCACGATCCGCGCGCTGTCACCGACATCGGTGGCTACCACCGGCACACCGCAGGCGAGTGCCTCGCCGATGACATTCGGAAATGCCTCGCCCCAAGCAGACGGTACGGCGAGAAGGTCCACCCCCGGAAGCCAATCGGCGACGTCGAGACGCGCGCCGCAAACGGTTATCCGATCGGGAGGAATATTGGCCTCGATCGCCTGTTGGAGATCGCGATGCGGATCGGCCAGTCCGTGCCCGACCATGACGAGATGTACATCGCATCCCGCGTTCCGCACCCGGCCGATCGCGCGTACGAGACGCGCATGATCTTTCATCGGATGCAGCCTTGCAACACATGCGACCCGCAGCACACCCGGAGCGAACCCGAATGCTGCCCGGGCCGCATCGCGCGCAGACAGATTTGGCGCGAAACGGGCGGTATCGAAGCCGTTGGCAATCACAACGGATCGACCGGAGGAATAGCCTAAAGCCTGATGCTGACAGCGGGACACATGTGCGTTGTACACGATCGCTTCGGGCCCCGCCGAGATGGCTGCGCCAAGCCTTAGAATGGCCCTCGTCTTGAAGGATTCCTTGGCGAGATCCGGAATGGAATGCCTGACGTTCCACACCAGAGCCACTCTGCGCCCGAGCCCGAAGCGCGCATAACTCGCGACGAGATTTCCGTGATACATCCAGCCATGGATCAGGTCGGGGCGAATTCGATCGACCAGTCGCCGCACGCGGAGCATTGCTTTTGGACCCACTATGCCGCGCCGCATTCCGAGCGAATGCACCGGGACACCCCGCGCGGTAATACGTTCGGCAATCGGCCCGGGCGGAAGGAGGGAGAGGACTTCAGCCTGGTCCGCCCCGCCCTGTTCTATCAGCTTGGCAAGCATGTTCTCCGCCCCGCCGACATTGAGCCCGGTGATGACGTGCAGAACTTTCATGATTGCCAATTTCGCATTCGGACGAGCATCAGGACGTGCTCGATGACCGGACGCCGCCCGTCAGCTGCTGATGGCGTTCCTCGAGCCATTCCTCGATATTCGCCAGGCCATTCCCGTTCGCATCTTTCCAGGCATCGGGCAGGTCCGGATTTGAACCGTGAGCGTCTTCCCAGTCATCCGGCATACCGTCCCTGTCCGTATCGGCAGGCGCGCGAGACGCCGGGATTGCCGGTATCGTCCCCGGCGAATGGACGATCGATCCCTCGCGCCGCTCCACCTCGCCGACGACCTGCCGGTCGAGCGCGTCGCGCGGAAATGCGCCGGCCATAGCCAGAACGCGGGCATAGGCGGCTTGCGGCGAAGCAGGGGCGACGGTCAATGGACAGTCCGGCCGGTCCAGCGTGATCTCCGCCAAATCGTGATCCTTGAGCAGGAATTTCCCGATGAAGTCGTTGTCGGCAACGAACACGCGTGCGGGCCCGGTGCTGGCGATCCTTTGTCGCACGACGCCGATCGCGTTGGATTTCGTATCGGGGCCGGCGATGAAGGTGTTTCCGACAATCGCCACGGGCGTGCCGCCATAGGATTCCCAGACTTCGGCGAATTCAGACTGGGCGTTGTAGAACACGTTGTTGACGACCTCGACGCAGGAGAGCGGCGGGAAGTTGATGTCGGGATTGCGATCGCCATTATGGGCGCACAAATTGCCCAGGAAGCTGAAATGCTGCGGTCTTTCCGGATCGGAGGCGAGCAAGGCGCATTTGTCGTGCTTGGGAATACCCCAGGAAAACAGCGAATTGCTTATGGTAATGAAGTTGTTGTTACCAAATCCGTTCACCAGTTCATCACGCGCCCATGATGCGCTGACATGATCGATGATCACGTGGGAGCTGTTCTCGATGGTTATGCCATCTTCGCTTCCGCGCTCATCGCCGACCCGGTCGTTGCGAATGCGCAGATGGCGCACGATCACATCATTCGTGTTCTTGATCACAAGGGGCGTGCGCCCAACGCTGCCGCCGCCATGGGCCAGGGTAATGCCTTCGCCCGGCGCGCTCTCGCCAGCGATGGTTATGAAGGGATGGCGGATGCGAGGCGGGGCGCCGGTGAAACGGATNAGGCCCGATACGCGAAAGACGCAGACCCTCGGCCCCAGAGTTTCGATGCAATCGCGCAGGCTGCCCGGCCCGGAATCGGCCAGTGTCGTCACCCGAATGATCCGACCGCCGCGGCCGCCCTTGCTCCGGGCGCCATAGCCTTCGGCGCCCGGGAAGGCGGGGACGTCGGGCTTTTGCCAGACCTCCTGTTCCGCGTCCGGCTGAGTGCCGCTTTCGGCGGAATCCGCGCAGGAGGCCAGGCTCGCCGCGAAGGCCAGCCCCGACAGTTTCGCACAGAGTGTCCATNCCGGTCGCATGATGATTNCTGAGCCTGAGACCTCGCCCGCAAATGTGGTTAGCCGAGGGCAGACGCTGCAGTCTGCCGGCGCGAGTGTCCATCGCTCACCCGGATAACGCGTCGGCGAAGTTTCGCTGCCGCCGAGGTGCACTCCCCCATAGGGCGTAGGCATCGACCCATAATTGCCGGTGCGAGGCGCTAGAGAGCCTGGGCAATAGCCAAACCCGTCTTTGGCTGCGGAAAAGCGATACAGTACATTTCGGTGTGATGAGCACTGTCTTCGAAGATGCGCGCCTCGACGCGCCGGCCGCGACCAGNCGCGCGGCCGNAAGGANGTCCCGGCAGGGGGCCCCGCTCTCGATTTCAGGCGTNCTTTACGGGTTCCTGCTTGTCGGCNTCTTCTCCGTATCCTGGCAGATCGCNCGGCCNGGAGACCTGAACTTCACGATCTCCGACGGCGCGTTTCTGGTCGTCATCCTGGGTCTGGTGGCCACNTCGCGCTTCAACCTGACGCCNATGGAGGGGTTTTCGCCGGCCTGGATCTTTGCATTGATCCTGATGTTGGGGAGCCTGTTCGTCAGCACNGTCGTCAANGGNGAGGTGATGCGATGGCTCGTCGTCGCACTGCAATACAGCTTCGCGTACCTGCTGCTGCCGATGATGTTCGCCAGTTTCGATCAGAAGACGCTGCAGCACTGTGTGGTGTTCTACATCCTCGGCGTCACGTTCTCGCAAGCGTTCGGGAACATCGCCAATATCTTCTTCGACTACGCCGATACCGCGCCAATATTCGGCAACAATTTCATCACGGGCATGGGCCGGCTGGGGGCGTTTTCGGGGAACGCCAATAACAATTGCGCCATGGCCGGCTTCGCGTTGGTACTGCTGCTTTATGCGATCGATCGGGGCCTGATGAACCGGCTGCTCGCGCTAGTGTGCGGCGTATTCCTGTTGTGGGGTATCATCGCATCGGCAAGTTTCGGCGGCTTCGTCATATGCCTTAGCGCGGTATCGCTGGTGATGATCATTCGATCGCCGCAATGGGCGATCCTCGCGTTGATGACGTTGGTGGGACTGGGTGCAGCATATTTCGCCAGCGGTTTCCCCTTACCTGCGCCATTCGAACAGCGCGTCTATGGAGCACTTGCGGGAGGCGGGCTCCAGGAGGCGGGCACCTTTGCCGGACGCATGGAGCTGGCAAAGGAGGCTTGGCGCATGTCCGGCGATACGCTGTTCCTGGGGCTCGGCGTAGACAGCTTCAGGGTCGTCAGCATCCATCAGGCGCCAGTCCACGTCTTTCCTCTGCTGCTGTTGACCGAGGGCGGGTTATCGGGACTGATCGGCTTCCTGGGACTGCTTGCGATACTGTGGTTCCGGGCCTTGACCAACATGTCGGTCGATCCGCGCCGCGGGATCATCTGCGTGGGAGTCCTGCTGATCTTCACGCTGTTCACGCTGACCGTTCCGCACATGTACGCGCGGCTGTGGGTCGCTCCGGTATTCCTCGCCATACTGACTTGTACGCGCGTTGAAATTCCGCGCGCTCGGCCACGGCATCGCGACGAGCTTCAGGCAAGCCCGGCGCCAGTCAAGAAATCCGATGCCAGCGCGACCTGGGGATCGCCTTCATGAACAAGNGTGTTGCTNTGCCCGGCACTTCGGANAAGTCGGTCTTNCGATCACGTGTNAANAGCGTGCTCCATCTGCTGACCGGNAATCTCGGCAATGCTCTGGTCATGATCGGAAGCATCGCATTTGCCACACGCGCGCTGGGACCGGAGGCCTTCGGCGTACTCGCCCTGACATTGGCCGTCGGGCGCGTGTGCGAAAGGGTTGTGCGTTTTGAATCCTGGCAACCGCTCGTTCGGTACGCCGCTACAGAAGAAGGCGCGTCCGACCCGGAAAGAATGTCGCGCCTGTATCTCTTCGGCCTGCTTCTCGACGCGGTCGGAGCGGCGGTGGCCGCATTGCTGACCGTCCTGGCAGGCTTCATTCTGACATCGTTTTTCGACTTTCCGCCGGAAATGGTCCCGTTGGTGGCGATTTATGCGATCGCGATCGCCTTGAACCTGCGCGGCATGTCATCGGCCGTCCTGCGCATGGCAGGCATGTTCCGGACGATGGCGTACATCGTCTTTCTGGCTGGCTTGCTGCGCCTGCTTCTAGCGGCAATTTTCTATTGGATGGAAAGCGGACTGATGACGTTCGTCTGGGTTTGGACCATTTGCCAGGTAGTCGATGCCCTGATTTACAACTTCATCGGGTTTCGCCAGCTCGCCCGGCAAGGCACTCCATCTCCGTTTCGTGCGCGCATGGGTAATCTGCACAAGGACTTCCCCGGTTTTCTGGGCTTTGCCTTTACCACGAACGCATCGAGCGCTTTGCGCACGATTACCCATGAAGCAGATACGCTGATCGTCGGTGCGCTGACTGACAGCACGGAAGCGGCCGGTTTCTACCACATCGCAAAGCGAATGGCGAAAGTCGCCATGAGCTCTGGCGAGATGATACAGATGGTTGTCTATCCGGATCTTGCNCGAATGTGGGCCGGAAAAATCACCGAAAGCTTCCGCCGGACGGTTGTNGGCGTTCAAGGACTGCTTGCTGTGATCCTGGGCGGCGTGATCCTGGTTACAATAGTGGTCGGCAAACCGATTATCGGACTGGCATTCGGGTCTGCGTTTACACCAGCCTATGCGATCCTGGTCGCCCAGCTGTTCGCGGTGTTTCTCATCATGCATTCGGCCCCATCCCGGTCGGCCTTACTGGCCATGAACCGCCCGCAATATGCACTTGGCGCGTCGGCATGTTCGACGGCTGTGTTCCTTGCCATCGCCATCAATACAATTCCGGCTTACGGTGCGATTGGCGCAAGCTTTGCNCANATCGGGTTCGGTGCAGTCAATGCGATCATGCTGGATGTCGCAATGTGGAGAAGCCTGAGGCGGGCTTCCGCTTCACAGGTTGCGNCNGAGGCCTCCTGAGCNNTCGAATATGCCTAGTGNGTCATCCAACGGCCANGCCACANGCTGAAACAGATGCAGTTCCAAAGATGGAAGCCCCAGTTGCGCCGGCCNGAACGNTGTTCAGNCCACAGCTTGCTTACCTNATCGCTNTCGAAATAACCTACCTGATCCACCTTGGCAGCNGCCAGATGTTCGTCGGCCAAGTTGCGAAGTGGACCTCGTAGCCAATCGTTGAGAGGCACCCCNAAGCCGCGTTTCGGCCGGTTGATCATGTGTTCCGGCACGCGCCGCGCAAGCAGCTTTCGCAATGCCANTTTNCCGATCTCGCCATTTTGCATCCGCAGNCTTNCNGGCATTCTCCATGCGGTCGAAATGAGCTCATAATCCAGTAGCGGCGCGCGAACTTCCAGGCTTGCCGCCATCGATGCGCGATCCACCTTCACCAGAACATCATCCGGCAGGTAACAGATTGCGTCCAGATACATCATCTGTTCCAATTGGCCGAGCCCTGGAGGCACAGCGCTTGTAGTGAAGGGGCTGGAACTTGCCGCTCCCTCCCCCGTCCATTGCGAGTTAAATTGTTCGTAGCGATGGCGGAAGTCGCGCTGACCGACAACCGCGAGTATCTTTTTCATCCGATCACCGCTCAATTCTTCCGCGTGAACTGCGGAGGTAAGCCGCCCGGCCGCTTTGGAACCGGCATCGACCAGCCACAACGGAGCTTTGTCGAACGCCTGCCATGCTGCGCTTGGCAACCGCTTTGCCAGCCGCTCCATCGCAAGCATTCGCGAGTAACGTTTATAGCCGCCGAAAAATTCATCACCACCATCACCGGAAATTGCGACCGTGACCTCGGACCGGATCAGGCGCGAGATCAGCAAGGACGGGATCTGGGAAGGATCGGCAAATGGNTCGTCGAAAANNTCCTGCAGNTCACCAACAGCGCCGAGCGCCGCGTCAGGGTCAACAGGCAGTTCGGTGTGATGCGATCCGATATATGCGGCATGTTCTGCGGCATCGGCTGTCTCGTCGAACTCGCTTTCCGCAAAGCCGACCGTAAAGGTCTTTGCGCGACCACCGAGCTGTTCCTGCATGACGGCGCATACAAGACTGGAATCCACCCCGCCAGAGAGGAAGGCGCCGACGGGGACGTCTGAGACCAAGCGCCTTTCAACCGCCGCGCCCAGTTGATCTTCGAGCGCAGTCAAAGCCTCGGCCTCATCTCCGAACCGAGCTTCCGCCCCTTCTTGCGAAGCGTCGTACATGCTCCAGTACTGGACTGCTTCTTCGTGAATTGCCTCCGGATCAGGCGCCTTCCCATCGATCGAGAAAACGAGGTAGCTCGCAGCCGGTAGCTTTCCGACATGGCGGTAAATCGACAATGGCGCCGGCACATAACCCAGCCGCATATATTGCGCTGCGGCGCGTGGATCGATTTGCAAATGGCTGAATTTCGGATGGCAGCGAAGCGCCTTCAATTCCGATCCGAAAGCAAGCGTGCTGCCACTGATGCCGATATAAAGCGGCTTCTTTCCCAGGCGATCGCGCGCAAAGGCCAGTTGCCGCTTCTTTCGGTCGTAGATAGCCAACGCGAACATACCGTTGGCCCGCCCGAGCGCCCCCGCAAGACCGAAATGCTCGACCGCCTCGAGTAGAACCTCCGTGTCGGACGTTCCCCGGAAATCCACACCGAGCGCGGTCAGTTCGTTTCGTACGGACTGAAAATTGTAAATTTCGCCATTGAAAACGATGACATGGCGACCGGACGCCGATTCCATCGGCTGCGCACCGGTTTGCGATAGATCTATGATCGCAAGGCGGCGATGCCCCAGTCCAATCCGACCTTCCGCTTCCAGTGCGGAGCCACCGGCGTCCGGTCCACGGTGCGTCAGGGTATCCCTCATGCTGTCGAGCAGGCGGAGAGGATCAGCACATCGCTGACGATCAAAATCCAGAAAGCCAGCAATTCCGCACATACTGCTAGCTTAGGTGCGCGTATCTACGTTGCGAGTGCAAAAATGGGTATTGATAGGGGAGAAATTGGAACAAGCGGTGAGGTGTGCTTCCGCGGCTAAAGCGAGGGCGCCGATCGCAAGAGGCTTGCAGCTTCGCCGATGACCGACGTCCTTTGAATCTCTTCCAGGCAAGCCAAGATTTGCCGGGATTCTGCGGCGTAATTCACGCTCATCCGGTCGACCTGCTCGATGATCCTTCCTGCATCCGGATCCCTGATGTCGAACACATATTCGTCTTGCTGGAAGTGAGCCGCCAAGTCGATATATTTGCTCGCCCAGCCGAGGATGATGGCCGGTACACCGCTCCGGTAGGCGAACACCACCGAATGATAGCGGGAGGCAACGACGTATTTGAAGCGACCGATGATATCGATCAATTCCGGGCTGGAGTATTCCCCACTTATCAGACCTACCTTGTCCCTGTTTTCCGTTTTGCCGAGGACGCTTTCGACCAGTCTGAAGTCGGCAGTGGAGGTGTTGAGAATGAACACCCGCTCGCCNGCAGTGATCANACGGTCCAGCATGCGCGAATAGAGGTCCAGCACNGCNTCGGGGTTTCCGATCCTGAATACATTTTCGTTGATGATGAAGCCCACGGATNCNGNGGGCGGANAGCTTACTGTCGCGGNATCGTAAGAACTGAGGATGTCGCGCGCTTGCGGAAATACNTTCTCGCGGATCACCATATCTGCCGACAACTCGACATTGCCCAGCCCGAGAGACCGTAGACACCCANATCCCTCACGCTCTCGTGCGTAGATGCGCGTGCAGTAGTCCAGCTCCTCCCGAACCTCCTCGAGGAATGCTGCATCATCGTCCTCGCCCCAGTCGAAAGGGCCGAAGCTCTGGGGCATCAGGATAATCTGTTTCTTATATTCCCTGGCGATACGGATCGTCTGAAGGAGCAGCCNGCCCCCACCCTTCCCCCAGCCGGATCCCAACGTGTACCCGCTCGCNTCGAAAATAGCGTCAGCGTCTCGCAGAGCGCTGTCCATCTCGGTAATCTTGCCGGACCACTTTCCAGTCTTACGCCACATGCCCGCGACAATCGCCANGACATCCCCTAGCCAAGGCACACGGTTGAGCCGGTATTTGAAAACCAGNCGCGTGAAATCGTCATATGGAAGTAGTTCGAACTGATACTGAGCNGGGTCGTCGTACTTATTGGCAAACCCGACNACCTCACAGCCCGGATANATGGACTTGAGCCCGTAACAGAGCGACAGGAACATGGCNTGAGAGCCCTTGTTTCGCATCTGAACGCCGGTCACGATGAACTTTTTCATATTGATTGAAGGCCTTCTCAAAATTCCGTTCATCCCGAGAGATGAGGGTTCGGGCGTGCTTCCACCGACCGAAGTGGTCTCGTGCCGAGCAACTTCTGCTCGATTTCAGCCAGCTGGCCTCGNCACCATCCNGCTCCGTCATANNATTNCAGNGCTGNGGTATTCCGGCGGGCGTGAANCTGGCACAGCCAGAGCTACCAATCGCTTTGACCGATCACATTTGGGAAAAGCGATTAGTCCTTTATAGCCGCCGGCATACNTTGGCGGCCGCCCGAACTCTCACGCCACTTTCGCCTGATCCGGAGAGCTGTACCAATGGCTGAGCGGCTGGCCACTCATCCGCTCCAGAGCTTCAATGGAGGGTGCGTAATAATCGCTCAGACGCTGTCTGAGTTCGTNGGTGAGCGGTGGATACTCGATCTCGGTTGCGATGAGGCCTCTCGCCGCCTCGAACGCGGGCGCGCCCCGCAATGGNCGAACGATCGGCTTGAGCCAATCCAGCCGCTTGCGCAGGCGCCCCGGTACGAGCGGGGTCGTCTTGTCCTTCACCTTTGATTGCGACTTTACAGCGAGCGGACGTGGCGAAAGCCCAAGATGGGCGCGCACCTGTGTCAGCTGTGCCTTCGGGCTTTTCGAGACGCCTTCGAAAAACAGGATGAGCATCCTTTCACGGCCGAATAGATCGATGAACCGCTCGAGGTGGGAAGCGTATCTTCCGGACTTCAGGATCTGCTCGCTCTCCCCGAGAGCAGGGTTCAGATATTTCTCTATATCGCCCCCGACCTGTCCCCGACGATACAGCATGCAATAGCTGGAGTAAGCCCGTTCTACCGGATGCCGAAGCTGCGCGATCAGTTTCGCTTGCGGGACGTCACGNTGAAGTCGGGCAGCGGCCTCCGGGACNTAGAGATACGAGTTCGATTTCTCGCCAACAAGCTTGTCCCGCCGTCCTTCNGCGAATTGCGACAGGTACCAGTCTGTTCCGCGAGCATATTCCCTCGAGAAATAATGAAGTTCCGGGTCTGGCATGTAGACCGAAGGATCGGACTGCAGCTGTGTTTGCAGCCATGTCGTCGCCGATTTTGCGGCGCCGATAATGACGAAATCGATGTCCTTTAACTGCATTGCCTGCCCTAACCTTTGCCCATCGCGCTGGCCGCTGGAGGCCAACGCATTCGACGAGACGATGGAAGTGCAACCTGAGCCTTCCGACGGAAAGTCAGACTGCACCCTTCATATGCTACTGGCGCCGCACCTTCCCAGGAAGACGCACCATTAACGCTAGTCATGGCCACAAACCCGATCAAGGCAGGGCGATGGCGATCCAGGTGCATCGACTGACCCGCCTACCCGCGCCCGGCGCAAAAGATATGCTCAGGAGCATCCGCGCCGATCAGCGCATCACTTTCCTAAGCAGTTGAGAAGTGGCATTTTTATACCCCTTCTCAGTGGGCCGAAGCCTTCGATCTTGGTTTGTGGTTCGGCCGCTTAAGGCTTCGAAATCGTGGTCTGACCCGTTTGCAGTACCTCTGATGAACCCATGCCATTCATCGTGACCAACGCGATATACCGATGCACCTCTTTCTCAACGAAATGAAGTTGGGCATCGCATCGGCATCANTGTCGGCACACCGTCNGNCGGACGACCGGCCAATCGCTATCGCTTTGGGAATNTAAAAATAGGGCGGATTTGCTTTGATATTTACCGATCCGATATTTTTATTTGTATTCCTGCCGATCGTATTGGTCGCGTTCTATGCGACAGCTTCGTACTTCGGACGAAATTACGCGCTCGCCTTACTCTTCGTAGCGTCGATAATATTTTATATCCCTCACTCGATGACTTCGGTCATCCTCTTGCTGATCGCGCTGGCGGTAAACTTCTCGGTAGCATTGATCATAACGAAGATGGATGATCAGGATAAAAACAGGCGTTCAACATACTTGTTCGGCCAATTTTATAACATAGCCTCCCTCTGCTATTTCAAATACAAGATTGTGACCCTTTTATTGGGGCCGAAATCCGGTCTCATCGTAGACATCGCAGGCATAGCAATTCCTGCCGGAATATCTTTTTACACATTCCATCAGGCAGCATTCCTGGCCGATGCATATGCCCGCGAGAAGAACGTTACACAGTTCTTGGGAAGACTTGGATCGATCAAGTCAGTATTTTCGGCATTTTGTCGCTACGGCGCTTTTGTGAGCTTCTTCCCCCAGCTGATCATCGGGCCGATCACCTATCTCAGCGAGTTCAATCCGCAAATTCAGTCGAAGCGGTTCTTGAGGCTCAACCCGATCGATCTCGCCGTTGGATTGACCTTCATCTCGATCGGAATGTTCAAGAAGGTAGTTCTGGCTGACAATCTTGCACCGACGGTCGACGTCGTCTTCAGCGCAGCGAATGTAGGTGCAGAAATTCACCCGGTACAGGCCTGGATCGGTGCACTTGCCTATATGGCCCAGCTCTACTTCGATTTCTCCGGCTATTCGGACATGGCGCTCGGCCTCGCCCGCATGTTCGGATTGCGATACCCGATAAACTTCTTCTCGCCGTTCAAAGCCAACGGGATCATCGATTACTACNGGCGATGGCACATGACCCTTACGCGCGTGATCGCTCGGTTTCTCTACACGCCCCTATCGGTCGCGGGAACGCGCTACAGCATGTTCAACCGGCTTGCGCCCATTCCGGCTCACTTGCTCAGCCTGTGGCTTCCAATGCTCGTCAACTTCCAGATCATTGGCCTGTGGCACGGTGCATTGTGGACCTTTTCCGTTTTCGGACTCATGCACGGATTCTGGTACGCGCTCGAAACCGAAGTTCGGGCGTCGAAATGGTACAAGAGCGTTCGCAAAACCACTTCGCCGCTGGTCATCGGGTTTATCGAAAGGGCGGTCTTCTTCCTGCCACTTTGCCTTAGCCTTGCAATGTTTCGTTCGGAAAGCGTCGCGGGTGGCTTTCATCTGTTCGGGCAAATGTTTGGCACATCGTTCGATGCCCCTTCCGCTTTCAACATGCGCGAACCCGTCGTCACACTCGCCGTGGCGTTTTCCATCATCTATCTTTGCCCAAACAGCGTAGAACTGATGCGCCGATATCGCCCTGCGATCATGACCTACGACAACAAGAGCTATGGGCCGGCCTTTCTTCGCGAACTGTGGCGTCCCGGATGGATACAGGCGGCGGCGATTTCCGGTCTTGTCCTCGCATCGCTCTACTACGTGTCGCGGCAGCCACCATTTCTGTATCAGGGGTTCTGAGCCATGGCCCGGCCAGAACACTTCGCAAGCGTCGCTGAATCGCCGCCTCCGCACTCGACCGGGTTCAGGCTGACCGATACTCGCTGGCGAGCAGCGCGACCGATGATCCTGGCCGCCGCTCTCATTACTTTTCTATATCTACTGCTCGCGACCGTCGTCATCGCAATCGATCCACATAATGTTTATCGGTGGGGCGCAAATCCTCGAATTGAGCCTGACGACACGCCCAGAGACATGGTCATCGACTGGATCGACGTTGCTACGAAGGACCCGTCTTTCAACACGTTCCTCGTAGGGAGCTCAATCACGGCGATGTATTCGCCGGAATACCTGAAGGCAATTCTCGGGCCTGAGACGCGCGCCGTAAACCTGAGCTATGGCGGCCCCCGCCCCAAAGATCGCGACCTGGTCCTGGATCGGTTAATCGACAACCCAAGCGTACAACACGTCATCCTTACGTTCGACTGGACTTACATGGTGGGGCCCGACGTTGCGAACTCGGGTTTCCCGACATTCCTGTACGACGGGGACATCACCAACGATCTACGGATGGTGAACCTTCCGACAATTCGGAAAACGTTCGAAATCATGAGCGGGAAACTGACCTACGATAATCCGGACGATGCGGAATATCAGACTTATGTGAAGAACATGTATGTCAAATTCCAGCGGCCGAGCGAGCTTGCCAAGCTAGCTCGCATGATTGAGCGCAACCGCAAAGACATCGACGCGAAAAGCGGAAAAGACTGCCACAGCTTTCGGTCTGTGAACGAACAACTCATCCCCGACGTGCGGTCTCTTTCTGAGAGAGGAGTCAGGGTCGATATCTTGTTCCCGATAGAGTCTTACGCTTTTTATTATGTAAGGCAGAACGACATCAGTCCTACACTTCTCGATGAGCAAATGATCGCGCGGCGCTGTCTGGTAAATGCCGTCAGTGATTTATCTGGCGTCAGGGTCTTTGCATTAGATGGCGACCCCACGGTGGCGGGGGACCTCGCGAACTTTCGCGAAGTTGGCCACGCGTATGANCCAGCGATTTTGCAGCGATTTGTTTCTGCGATGAAAACCGGAAAAGACCGGATAACTCGGGCAAATTTTGCAACCTACGAGCGCGATATCCGCAATGCGGTAAAAGAATATCGCATCGCGAACAGCTTTCCGATCCACGAAAATTAGGCCCAGATCGTCACGAAAAGGTTTCNCAGATGTCCGAGCAGAATGTCATTCTCGAAAAGATTACAGCNATTATTCGTGACCTGTTCGACGAGTATGACGGGCCGGTAACNATGGAGACGACTGCGAACGATGTGGCGCAGTGGGATAGCCTGTCGCATGTTCGCCTGATGGTGATGATCGAAATGGAGCTAGGAGTACATTTCAGCACATCGGAGATGCAAAGCTTCAAGAATCTGGGGGATTTGGTCAACGCAGCCGCGAAGCAGGTCGGATGACCTCCGAAAATTTCCCTTGGCGAGCCCCTCTTTCTTCTAACTGGGGGGAACGGCTCGAAATTTTCGAGGCTGCGCTCATCGANGGCCGCGATNTCGACTNTCACGNGGTCNGATCGCTAGCGGNTCAGCGACTTACNACCCGNGAGCAACTGCGGCTTGAACGGTTTGCGAACAAACTGCTCAAGTCGGACATACCCAGCCCGTCTTTTGCCCCTGTTTCGATAGGTCTGCTTGGAAATNGGACACTTAGCTATCTACCTGCCCCCCTGGCCGCTGCGGGTCTGGCGCGGGGCCTTGCCATATCGTCAGTCGAGGCGCCCTACGACAGCGTTGCAAGTTACGCTTATTCGCCTTCGGACTGCTTCGGTAAGCCTCTGGATGCTGTGCTCGTTGTACTCGATGAAACCGCCTTCGCGAACAAGCGNCCAATTCTCGACCGCGCCGCAGAGGAGGAAGCTNTCGCAGCCGCTGAAGACCTCTTTTCTGCGCTTGCCGCCGCCACCTTGGAAAAGTCACAATGTCGGCCAATCTTTGCAACCCTTCCAGCCGCACAACAGGTTTCATCGGCTGAACTGGCCACACCTGGTACCAGCGCGCGCTTCAGACATCTGGTCAACCTCAAGCTTGCCGAAGGGGCGATGCTCGGCAAATGGCTGATATGGGATCAGGCNGNACTGGCCAGCCGCGTAGGAATTGAAAACTGGCTCGATCCGATCCGTTACCATGCAGCCAAAATACCGTTTCGTATCGAAATGTGTCCTTTAGCATCGGACAGCATCGCCGCGGTATTAGCTGCAATGAAAGGCAAGTCCGCGCGAGCGCTTGTCCTTGATCTTGATAACACCCTGTGGGGCGGAGTGATCGGCGATGATGGGCTGGCAGGCATTAGGCTTGGCCAGAATTCGCCTGAGGGAGAGGCATTCGTCGCCTTTCAGAACTTCATTTTGTCCTTACGCGATCGTGGTGTGGTTTTGGCTGTTTGTTCGAAAAATACCGACGAAATTGCGCGCGAGCCTTTTCGAAATCATTCGGAAATGGTCCTCAAAGAAAGTCACATTGCGGTCTTCCAAGCCAACTGGAACGACAAAGCTACCAATATCCGGTCGATTGCCGAGACCCTCGGTCTGGGCCTTGAGTCGCTGGTCTTCGTTGACGACAATCCTGCCGAACGCGAGCGAGTGAGACAGGAATTGCCGATGGTATTGACCATTGAGGTCGGCGAAGATCCTTCCTTCTTTATCGAGAGGATTTCGCAGTCGGGACTGTTCGACCACCTGCCGCTGAACACGGAAGATATTTCGCGGGCCGAAAGTTATGGGGGCCGAGCGGCTGCAGCCGAAGTGCGCGCAAAAATCGGAAACTACAGCGACTATCTGTCGTCGCTTGAAATGCGCATGACGATCAAGCCCTTTGACGGTGCCGGGCGCAGTCGCGTCACCCAGTTGATCAATAAATCCAACCAGTTCAACCTGACGACCAAACGATATGGCGAACAGGATGTTCAAAGAATAGAAGAGGATCCGGATCAACTTGCATGGCAGGTTCGCCTGGAGGACAAGTTCGCGCAGCATGGCATGATCGGTGTGATCATCGTGCGCAAAGATGGTGCGGCTTGGACGATCGACACTTGGCTGCAATCGTGCCGGGTCCTTGAACGCGGTGTCGAGCAAACCGTCATGGATGCCCTCTTCGACACGGCAAGGCGGGCCGGCGCATCAACAGTACATGCGCGATATGTTCCCACAGATCGAAACGGAATGGTTTCGCAGTTCTTCCCCGCCTTCGGTTTCGATATTGTCGAACGCTGCGATGACGGTTCGATCACCTATTCTCAAGAGGTCGACCAGTATGCGCCGCATACGACATTCATCGACGTGAGCATCGCCGACTGACCTGCGAAGGGGGACGCTTTGCTTGGTATGCACGGAAACGCTTAGTGCCTCCGAATTGCGTTCAAAAACCTACAGCTATGATGACCCTTAGCTCTGGTTTCCTGATCCGCTCGCCGTGTGCTCGGAAATGCCACGTTTCGTGGTCAGATAGGTTGCAAAGCTTCCCAGCCAGTGGCTGCCTTCGTAATTCTCCGCACTGATCGCGGCGATGCCAACCTCACGATGCCGATCGGCAGAAGCCTGGAGTGCGGCGCGCCGCGGGTCTTCTGGAGGCAGAGCCGACAGGATCCCTTCCATCGCCCACGCGCGCGACATGTTGACACCATCAAGATGGACGAGCTTGCCGTCGGTAGGATCACGCACAATGCCGGGTTCCAGCCATTCCGCCGAACCATCCGTAGGTATGTCGGGCAAAAATTGGCCGAGCCACTCGGCGAAGCGGTCGGATGGCATGACCCTGCGCATCAGATCTGCTTCCATCAAACAGGGAGAAAGAAAATCCTCGCCAGAAGGTTCATATCCGATCGGGCAATCGCGATCCCCTTCGTGGAATTCCAGCGATTTCGCGACCAGCAACTGCTCCAGTGCGGTATTGCCGACCTGACGGGCGTAATCGAGCATCAGGCCGAACGCGAAGGCACTTTGATTGTGAGTCCCGACACGAATGGGATAAGCGAGATTGGGAAGCCAGCTCATCATGTTGGCTACGATCGAATTTTCGAGTGGCCGAAGATTCTCCCGCCACCTCTTCATCTGAGGATCGTCGCTCTCGTCCAGCTCGGCCACCAATTGCAGAAACCACGCCACGCCATACGGTCGCTCGAACGACGCGCGATCGCCGTTTGTATAATAGCTGAGCTCACCGGCGATATTCTGTTCGGTCAAGCTGCGATCGAGCGCGGCGAGGATCGCTTCGCGCATGGGCGTGTCCGGGTCAGTGCGCGCTAATCTGGCGAGCAGCCAATGCCCATGCACCGAACTATGCCAATCGAAACATCCGTAGAATGCCGGCGTGAGTTGGCTAGGTGGAAGCGCGTCGGCGTCGCTTTCCAGAACATGCGAAATCTTATTGGGGTATTCGCGATGGACGCAATCAAGTGCAAGCAAGGCAAATCGATCAGTCTGGCTGTCTGCGCGAGGCGCTGGAAATTTCCTTGCCTCTGTCGCATCATCAGCCTCGGGTGAGCAAGCCACTAACAACAAACCCAATAGCGAACCAATTGCAATTCTACGCATACAACTGCGTATCCGCTTTCCTAGCCTTCGCCAAGCGTCCCAAAAACATTCGATTTGGATAAATGGTAGCGGAGGAGGGACTCGAACCCCCGACACGCGGATTATGATTTCTCAAGGCTCCCTGATAATCCACGGTTTTTCTGTAAACCACGCCCCTGAAGGCCCGCAGAAAACCGCGACTTTTCAGGCCACTGTAAACCGAAATCCTCATGCCGAGAGCCTCGCCGCGAGGTCGATTATCACACGTTCTTCATCGACATATCTGGCGCGGATTGCCGCTATTTCTCGTGCAGTCCATCCAAGTACCAGCGCGGCCTGTTCGTCAGTCGCGCCAGACAATATGAGGCGGGTTGCAAAGGTGCCGCGAAGGTCGTGTATTCGTCTATCGAACCCCGCCGGTTTCGCCTTCTGAAACACGCTGCCGAGGCCGCTCTCAGTCCAAGGTTGGCCACGGCTGTTGCGAAGTATCGGTCCCTCGCCCTTGCCGATCTTGGCAAGCAGCCGACGCGTCTCTGGCAGGAGAGGGATTACAGCCCTGCCTCCACGCTTGCGGGTGTTCTCGATTATGATGGCGTTCTGGCCAACCTGATCCCACGACACCCTTACGAGATCACCCAGGCGAAGGCCGGTAAGCCCGCCCAGCATGAGAGCATGCCGAAGATGCAACGGCGCTTTCGTCATCGCTCGCATATGGCGCCGCTCCCAAATCTCCTTGGACTTGTTGACGCGGTGCAGTGACTTGATGCCTGTGGCCACATTCACGCCGATGATGCCGCGCTGGACTGCCCACCCAAGAACCGTCGCCATCATCACCGCGGCCTTGTCGGCCGCTCGCGGCGTATTCACCCACGTATCGCGCCACAGAATGATCTGCTCGCGCATTCTGGTGTCCGTAAATGCTCCGATCGGAGCCGAACCGAACCGTTCGGATATACGATTCAGCCACAGCCGGTAATCGCGCTTTGTCGCATCGCGCAGCTTTTCGAATTCGGGACTGGCCCGGTAAGCGTCGAGGATCTTGTCCATCGTTCGCTCGCCGCCGGCGGCACCCTTCATTCGCGCTGCTGCTGCTTTGTCTAGCAGTTCAGGCCCTATTATCGGACGCTCGCCATCCTGCCGATGGATGCATGGTCCACCGCGCCAAGCGTAGACATAATACCGATCGAGACCACCGCGCCGCTTACGAACGACGTGGAGCCGGGTCACGATGCGCGTCTTGTGATAGCCACCGGTCATAGTCGTTTCCAATAGGTTGCTGGCGCGGCGTGACAGTTACGCCGTCGGCTCTGATATCAACCGCACCGATCTCCACACCGAGACTGCGGAGCAGCAGGATGTGCTTTTCCACTTCAGCAGGTGGAACAAGGCGCTGCTTGGCTGTCACACCCCCACCCCCGCCTTGTGGTTGGCGCCGCTGAAGCTCCACTCATCCATTGCTGGCGATTGAAACCTCACTGTTCGAGGCCAGCAAAAATGTGCTTCAGGTTGAGCACGAGCATAGCTTCTAGATCGAATTGCTCATCTGAATTCACGAACTGTGTCCAAGCTATACCGCTATCGCTAACAGAAATTCCGATCGGCACTCGCTCGGCATACGCCAGATAATTGCGCCAAGCTTCAACGGTCCCCTTCTCCTGCGAAATTTCCTCGGAAATCAGAGAGAAAGTTCGCATAACCTCTTCGCGATCTGATCCGCCGATTTCCGACCTGTGAAGCACCTCATCGAACTGTGAAGCGGACTGGCCTTGTTCGATCGCAGAAAGCACGTCTGCCAACATTAACGCCGTTGGCAGTTCGTCACCCATCCGCTCGAACAAGCGCAGGAGGTTCAGAACGTCAGCCATATGCCTGACATTGATGCCGAACTTTCGCAGGCACATGAGCAGACGCACGAACCGCAACTCGGCCAATCTGAAGCGCTTGTGCTTTCGGCTGTCAGTAACCTCACTCTCCAGAAGGTTCTTCCGAAGCCAGAAAATCAGGGCGTCTTCGTTGACCCCGGTCAAATCGACCAGCTCAGCGCGCGTATACAGTTTTGGTTCGGTCATTCGGTGCATTTATAACCATCGGTTCCAAAATGCAATAGAACCGATGGTTATTTCTGCATCACTGCGTGAGGGTGCTTGCCTCGTGAAACTGCTCGGCTGTCGCATTCGCGCGGTCGCGAACGCGCTCAACGGCGAGCATGACACCGCGAACTGCGCGGGGATCTATCTCGAAGTCGCCAGACGTGTTGGCGATTTCGAAGAGCAGCGCGGCAATGTCGCCCAGGTCACCGCCCACCGATTCCATTTCGGATGCGGCAGTGTGCATGGTGGGCAACGGGCGGCCCTCGATTTTCTGTTCCATCATTTTCGGTTCTCACTGATTTGGCCTCTGACAGCCATTCCCGGTGGCGGACCGGGTGCCGGGAGGGTCAGAGCCTGCCAGTGAGACAGGTGGAGCGTTTTTCCTCGAAAGGTGTTGCATGGCGCTCCGCTCCCGACGTAAGAGGTCGGCGAGCAGTGAGCGCCAACTCACTCTCGAACAATTCGGCGAGCCGGGCGCGCCAACGCTTGCTCTGCCTATCACTGGTCCGGGCTCTGACACCCAGCGGACTAATTGCCTCACAAGACGAAATTGTGCAAGCTTCCCCTGAAGGGGAGCGCTCATGGCGTTAATAGAAGTATTGGTCGGAGGTATTATTGGCCTCACCGCTAGTCTGGGTGGCCAGCACTTAGGGCGCCTCATGGATGAAGAGCGCGAAGAGCGAAAGCTGCGCCGACAAAAAGCTGACGAGCTTACGAACGTCATTCTTGAGCATGAATATTGGCTAGATCGTTACAGAGTAAGTCAGCACACCAGTACCAAAGTTGAGTTGGGATCTCAGCCAGTCGCCAAGGCGCGGGCTATAGCCGCTATCTATGTCCCAGAGCTGAAAGACTCAGTTGCTGAGTTCGATTTGCTCAGCAGCAATTATATGGTTTGGGTGACACAAAAGGTCACCGATCGAGTCAACGGGCGTAAAGTCAATTTATCTGAAGGATTTCCTGAAGTCTATCAGCCTTTAGCGCGCAAAGCGCGTTCCATTGTTGATGAAGCGGCGAAGCTCGCACAACCTGAACCCGATAAAGTTCGAATGCTCACCCTAATACGTCAATTGCGCCAAAGTCGCTAGCTTAGCTCAAAGAACGCCGACTATTTCAATGCCGCTTCGAAAATACGAAGTCTGGATGAAAGCTATTGTCCACCGCCATGGGAGCGCGTTCGAATTCGCGTTCTTGCTGGCCCTCATGATCGGCCCACCGCTCTACCACCTGCTGGGTTGATACTCAGCGTTTCGGGAACGCCCCTCGCCACCCCGGCTCTTTGCGCTCGATCGGCTCCACGCGCGGCCAGGTCATATCGCATCGCGAACACTTCATGCGCTTCGCTTCAGGCGGATCGGCAAAATCTGCCTCGACCGCGTGCCGACAGTGCCAACATTCGATTCGATAGCGGACCATGCCGCCCGTTGGAACAGGCGGAGAACATCGGTCAATATCATTCGCGCTAGCGATCGATGTGCCAGAGGCGAAACAGGGGCGGGATTCAGGATTACGCCGTGATCCTCGCCACCATGTCGGCAAACTTTGTTTCGTTGTTGTCGGCAGGCGTCCAATAAAGACGAAAATTAAGTACGCCCTCGGACGGCGAGCGCACAGAGGATGTGTCCAGATTAGAACTGGAACTTGAACCGAAGCCTACAAAACCACCAGTCGTGATGTATTCGCAAAGATAGCGGCCCGAACTGGCGCCAGGCCTTTGGAGGAACTTGAGGCGAACCTTTCCGGACCTTGCGCTAGCTATAGCGGGAATGGTTATCTCCGCGAGTTTCCCCGTCGCATTTGGGGTATTGCCATGCAGGGCGAGTGTCCCGCCCGCATTAGCGGCAAGAATGATGAAGATCTCAACGTCGAGGCTCGCAGTCGGCGAATATGCCCACCAAGCCGGAACGCGTGCCGGCGTGAAGTCCCCTGCTACAACTCCGGGAGCGGTAGAAAGTGCAGTCTGCACACCGCTTGCACCACTAATGGTCGCAACACTCCCATTTGAATTGAAGGAGTTGATACTTCCATCGAACCTATGAATTAAGGTGTGGACGCTGCCGTTTTCGCACCGCATTACAGGGGCGCTATCGGTCGGCGTCATCACGTAAGTGTCGGGGGCTCCTTGGCCATTATCTGGAGTCCAAACCCCGACAGCCTGAGCATAAACAGCAGAGTTAGTCCAAGCTCTGAAGGTATTGCCCTGCGTCCTGATCCGCGAGTTACGGGTGACTGAGATAAGGTTGGCGCCTGACAGGTCACACCCTTGAATGTAGGCTGTCGTGTTCCGCCCAATGCTCACGCAATCGGCGCAATTCGTGAAGGTCTTCCCGCCACCGGAAAGGTTGCCGATATTGCCGCTGGCCCCATACTGGACTGCCACGCCATAGGTCGCAGCGTTGCTTATCGTGCCATAGATTGAGCGAACGTAGCACTGGCGATACCATTCACCGATCGAGCAGTTATCCGCATGGATATTCTCGGACAGAACGTCGCCTGCCGCCCAAATAACGATACCACCCGACAGGTCGGTATTGTCCCAATTAATGAACTTGATGTTCTTGAAGTGGAGGAACACGCTGGCCACGTTATTCGACCAGTCGCCCCGGATAGCGTAATTTGGTGCCGAGGCCGCTCCGTCCCAAATCGTAGTCGGGACAGCAGTAAGCGCAACGTCTGCACCCCATACCTGCAAGCGATTGCGGAACGCCGGCATTACGGGGAGGGAAATCCCGCTCGATGTAAACGTGCCCGCGAGCATCTGAATGCGCCACTGGCCGTTTTGCGCCTTGTCTCCGATGCCACGCATACGACTGAACGCTGTTGAAATGTTGGTGGCTTCAGACGAGGACAGTCCGTCATTGGCGTTCAGGTTCGGCGAACCCACGTAAATGATATTCGTTTGCGTCCCGGTGGGCGTGATATACCATGTGTCCGACCCACGCTTGATCCGGCCAGGGCCGAGATGCTTCACGTCATGGAAGTTCGCGATAGATGCAGTGGTGAGGTAATCGCCTTCAGGCCAAAAAAGGTCGCGCCCGGTCATCAGGGCATTGGCCACCGCCGCCGTGATGGCTGTGTTGTTGTTGGTGGAGCCGTCGCCTACCGCATTAAAAGGGGCGTCAGTCACATATAGTTCGTTCTGGAAACGACTTAGCAGTGAGCCAGGTTCTGCCTCTACCTCTTGGGAGGCACCGACTGCGTCCGCGCCATTCGAGCTCGCGAGATACGCGGTCGTAGCAAGCTTCCGCTGTTCGACCGCCGATCCGTTGGCGTTAATATAGACCGTGACAGTTCCGTCGCCATTATCGACAGCGAAGCCTTGACCATCGGTTGTTGCGGCCAGGCCCGCCGCCGGATTGGCGAAGGTGGGGCCGGTCATGCTTTCGGCGTAGGCGGCGCTTTCCGCAGCATCCATCCTGGAAACTTCCGCCTTCGCACTTTCACGAGCGGCCATCACGGTGTTCTCACCGAGACCGATAACGAAGTTATTCGGAGCTAGCTTTACGGTAAATTCAGGCATGATTTTTCGCCTTTCGAGGAGACTGGCAAAGCCGGGAAAATCCAAATGGAATTGACGGGAGGGTTTCGGCACAGTCGATTAACCGAAAGAGCCTCCCGCCAACGGGTTGTGCCAGTCAGGTCGCACCGACTGGCACCGGGGGCCGCGAAACTAGGCGCCTATTTTGAGCAGGCGGATGGCATTTGGATCGAGCACACCACCGCCGACGCGTTTCGTGGTGTAGAAATTCACGAATGGCTTATTGGTGTAAGGATCGCGGAGCACGCGGATGCCGCGCCGGTCATTGATGAGATAGCCAAGGTTGAAATTGCCGAATGCGATCGGCGTGTTATCGGCGGCAACCGCAGGCATACCTTCGTCGATCTCGACAGGATAACCAAGCAAGGTGGCAGGGTCGCCCTGCTTGTAGCTTTCGCGCCAGATGTAATTTCCGTCGCCGTCCTTGAGCTTGGAAATCGTGGCTGCGGTTGTGCTGCTCATCAACCAGGTTGCATTCACCCGGTAAGGCGCCGGAAGCGAATAAACGAAATCTACCAGCCCATCTGCAGCAACGCTCGTTGCGGAGCCACTGTTAACGACAGTGAGGTTGCCGCCCGGATGCTTCCCATCGGCGGCACCACCGTCGACATAGGTGAGCAACCCGAATGGCTTGTTGACGCCATCGCCAGAAAGAAACGCGATTTCTTCTTGCTTCCCGAATTCTTCGGCCAGCTCGTCCGAAATCCACGCTTCAAGATCAATCTCAGAGTCGTCCAGCAAGCGCTGGGTGATCGCCGGGTTCGCGTAAATCTCACCGCTCGCGAACTCGAGTGTCGAAAGGGTTGGAGTGCCCGTCTGCGGACGCGCGGCTTCTTCGCCGACCCAACCCGAACCCCAATTCGAACTATTCCAAACGGTGGTGAACCCACCAACGCCGGTTGTGATCTGCCTGGCAATGCGACGTAGCGGGCTGCGCGTGCGCTGCTGACGATGCACCATTCGATCCCACTCAGCAGGCGCGAGATAGCCCCCATCCGAATCGGTCCCAACTCTCATCGCCGCATGGATCTGAGAACGCATCCCTTCAGCATTCGCCTTGCGAAGCTCTTCTTCGCTCGCCCCATGACGCACGTAACTTGCGAATGCGCCCGTATATTCCGGGTCATCGGGAGACGGCCGTCCACCAAGACCCAGCTTGTTCGAGGCATTATTCAGCAAGATATCGTCAAGCGCGGCCTCAATGGTGCTGAGACGGCCCTCGCCCTTTGCCGTCCAGTCTTTCACTGTGTCGGTCATTTCTTCGATCAATTGCTTTTCGGACTTTTCAGCTCGCACCCCGCTTTGCAGAGCGCGAGGTGGGTTGGCAGCATGTGCTGCGAGGCTGGCGGTAGCTGCCGAAGCAAGAAAAAGACTGCGCATGAATTCACCTTTCGATTTCGATCAGCGGTGAATTTGAGCGAGCCGAATTGGCAAAAACACGGTTCTTGCCAACAGCAGGAAATTTATTTGAGAGCCTTGCGATACCGGGTCGTAAGGCGGTCGGCCACCTCGGCGCGTAGCGCTTCATCAGCCATGCTCCATTCGGAGGGAGGTATTCGCCGGTAACCACCTGCCTCAAACTGATTTAACGCAGCGCGCATCACGATGGTTGCGGTGTCGATATCAGGATCGAGCGCCAGTTGAGCGACAGCCGGGGAAACAACCCGGGCCGACGCAATCTCAAGTCGAACTGCCGGATCGTCGTCATCGCCGGTAACATCGAGCACCGCGATGCGAGCTACTTCGGCGGCGATGGCGCTACCTTGAGCGCTTCGCGACCCCTGCGCCCCGATCTCACATGCTGCCATTGGGAGTAGCCGCGCCTCGCGTGGCGACCGGCGAGGTCGCGCCATCGCCATCGGTCGGCTCACTCTAGCGCCGGGCGAGGCCATTCATCACACCATGTTCAAGAATATCGCATCCATCGCGGAGCCATTCGATAGCGGCCACGCCCTGCCCGGCATGCTTCTCGGCAACGTCATAGACCGCATAAAGCGCTCCGATCGCCACTTCCTCGACCGTCGCCCGGCCCTGTTCATGACACGCTAGCATCGCCTTGCGCAGCACGCGCCTGGTCGCTTCGATGCGCTCCACGCTTTCCGCTTCTCGATCAGCCATCTTGCCCGGCAACCATGATGATAGGAAAACCCTTCAGCGCCTTCGTCAGCTTCTTGCGATCACCACGGCTGAGACCGGTGACCATTAACGCATCGTCCAGTTCACGTGGATTCAGCGGGCGGGTCAGCTCTTCGAGAACAGCGGCCAGCTCGCGCCGCTCTTGCATTGGCAGTGCTTCCATTGCGGATCGCACTCGCGGTTCGCGCCCCAAAGCGCTGCGCATCGGTGCCGAGCTTTCCGGCAGCACATGCTTGGTTTGGGATTTCCATGTCGGTTCCATCATTTTGCCTTTCGCTGATCGCACTGCGCTCGATGCTGCCCAGCCTTCGAGCGCGAGCCGAGTTGCCTTGCATAATTGAGGCGCAGGGTCGGCAGCGATATGCCGAGCCGCTTGGCGATCTCGACTTGCTCGCACCCTCTCTCCCGCATCCGCTTCACGAGCGCCCGGCTTTTGCGCGTGGGTTCGTGCCGTGGCCGTCCAACGCGCGGCGGTTCCGGCCAAGGCTCGCCGAACATGTCCAGCGGAGAAAAATACAAAAAACATTTCCGGTCAGGCATGGTCGCAGACCACCGACTGAGCATGCGCCCGCGTGCCCGCTGAAGCGCCAGAACGGACGCGCCGCCTCACCGGTCGAAATTCTGTCTGCGAAAATTGAATTCGATTGTGGGCGATCTGCGGCGCTTCCACCGATCGACTAACAGGCTGGCAGGTCGAAAAATCCGCGCACCAAGAAAAAACCTGCGAATGAGAGGGGCGGTGGTTGGCGAGCACCCGGCCTTGCACACTTTCGACCTCCCCCCGGCCTTCGACGCGACCTAGCTGGCGGTTTGCCTCCACTGGCGCAGGCTCTTGCTCCATTCGAGCAGGGCTGGACCATGTATGCTCCACTTCGTGAAGCATACAAAAGCGTAGCTTATTCAGTTTCTTATATTCCCTTGCCTCCAATAAAATAAAGGAAATGGAGGAATGGAAGATAGAAACACACTGACCACGCGCGCCCGCGCCCGCACACACGAGGCGGGCCAAATCTCGGCTCCATTCCTCCAAACGCGCAGAAATCTGCCGAAAACCGGCGTTTTCAGGCTCCATATTCCGCTCCATTGGAGGCGGAGCGGTCCATTTTAGGTAGAAATGGGCCTCCCTCGGCCCTGTTTTCCAATCAAATTGCCGCTTCTCCGAACCCTCGACAGATCGTGTGGCAAGCAGTCCAAGCGGAGCGAAACCGAGATAAACCAACGCGGGGTCGGGGGCAATCGCTCTGCTCACAGCATAGTCCCCTGCCGAGGTTCTTGCAGATCGACATCGAGCCACCACAATCCGTTCGAGTGAAGCGCGCGATACCCGCGCGCCTTCATCGCCGCACTGAACGCACGCTTCGAGAGGCTGAACACACCGGCGCGTTGGCACCAACTTTGATAGGCTTCGAATAGCTCGATCCCACGACACCGGGAGCCGGTTCGCGTGAAGGTCATTGCGCAGAGGAATGGCTGGACGAAATCGACCTTGGGCGGCCCCACCTGGAACTTGCGTGGTGCCTTTGCCAAGCTGGCGAACGGTTCGTCTGGACGCCGCCCGAGCCGCACCACCAAAGCCAGCTCGCCGTCGATCTCCATGATCTCGATATTCGCGCCATCGAGCTTCATGCGAAGCCCTCCAACAAAGGGCGCGAACGAACCGCCGGTTTACAGTCGAGTGTAAACCGCTTCTGAAGAGGCCAGCTAAGTATTTGATTTTTGGTAGCGGAGGAGGGACTCGAACCCCCGACACGCGGATTATGATTCCGCTGCTCTAACCACCTGAGCTACTCCGCCCCGAAAGGCATGCCGGGGCATTTACTCGCTCGGCAGGCGGCGCGTTTAGGGCGGTCCGGCCACCGGGTCAACCGCGCAAATGTGCTACATGTGCGATTTCCGGAATGGGCCTCACGCAAACAATTTATCTTTGGTCACAACGGGCCGGCAAGCCATCTGTTTACCAGCTAGAGACGGCCATGTCCGCGGAAGTCGAACCCTTTCACCTTCTCCCAAGGTCCCCCTCGATACCGGAAGAGGTCAACCCCCGTGAACTGGAAGGCTCGGTGCTCGATCGTGCCCGCCAAGGCTGCTTGCAGTGCCTTTGCTTCCTTGCCGCTGACTTTGTTCTGGATCGTCACATGCAGGCGTGGGCGATGCTGATCCTGTTGCGTCAACAGGCCATTGAAATGGTCGGCAATCAGTTCGCGTAGTAAAAGCATGTCCGCACTGATCAGTTTGACGGCCGTTCCCCGCCCCAGCGACATTATGCCTTCGACATGGCCATCGATGGGCGCAAACTCTGCTGCCAGGCGCCTGAGATACGTGCACGCCTCCGCTTCGCACATGGCCGGCAAGGCGTGAAACAGCGTGACATGAGCTTCGAGATAATTGCGTTCTGCAGGAAAATGGGCCTTGCGGAGGGCCGTATATCGGGCGTGCAGATCACGCGGCAGCCGGGCCGTGACAATCAGAGGCGCTTCACCTTCGGTGTTCACATTTCCCCACGCTGGCGGCGGATTTCGAACCACTTGGCTACATTGCGATTGTGCTCGTCCAGCGTTTGGGCGAATGCGTGCCCACCAGTGCCGTCGGCCACCATATAACGCGCAGACGTTTTTGCCGGATTGAGCACGGCAGCAATGGACTCGCGGCCCGGATTTGTAATCGGCCCCTTCGGCAATCCCACCATCGAATACGTGTTATAGTCGTTGATGGCGGCAATTTCGGATTGCTTGATCCGTCGGCCCAACGGCCGGCCCTTCGTAATCGGGTAGATGATCGTGGGGTCAGCCTGCAGCAGCATCCCATCCTTCACGCGATTGGAGTAGAGGCCGGCGACCATGCGCCGTTCTCTGGCGACACCGGTTTCTTTCTCGACGATGGAGGCAAGTGTCACGGCTTCCTGAATGGTATCGACAGCGATATCGTCGGCGCGCTTGGGCCAGGCTTCGGCGAGATAGTTCTGCATTGCCGCTTGCATGCGTGCCAGCACGGCGCCGCGGGATTCGCCGCGTTCATAGTCGTACGTATCGGGAAGCACCGAGCCTTCGACCGGGACAGGGATCTCTCCGGTCAAATTTTCTTCTGCCATCAGCCGGTCGTGAACCATGACAGAAGGCAATCCTTCGGGAATGGTCACGAACCGCCTTATTACCTCGCCATGCTGAAACGTATCGAGGATCTTCGAATTGCTGGCGCCTGCAGGCAAAAGAAATTCGCCAGCCATGATCGGATCGGACGATCCGAATATCTTGGCGCGCAGCAGGAAGCCGCGTGGGTCGGAGATCAACCCTTCATCCGCCAACTTGTCAGCCACAGACGTCAGGCTGGCCCCAGACGGGACGATGAAATTCGTATCATCCTCGACCTGGGCACTGCCCCACCAGCCCGACAGGAACCAGATAACGCCAATCGCCAGGACGAGCGCCAATACGCTGGTTAGAAGGCACCCGGCCTTCTTCACGTCAGTCTACCTTCTTGATGATTACCGACGCGTTGGTGCCGCCGAAGCCGAAGCTGTTGTTGAGTGCGGCATTCACTTCGCGTTGTTTCGCCTTGAGGGGCACAAGATCGACACCTTCCGTGCCCTCGTCGGGGTTATGCAAGTTGAGCGTCGGCGGGACGATCTGGTCGCGAATGGCAAGAATGCAGAAAATCGCCTCGACTGCCCCGGCGCCGCCCAAGAGATGGCCGATGGCAGACTTGGTCGAACTCATTGATGCGCCGCCAAGATCATCGCCCAGCACACGCTTCACAGCGCCAAGTTCGATCGTATCGGCCATGGTCGATGTACCATGCGCATTTACGTAATCGATGTCGCTCGGCTGCATACCGGCTTTCTTCAAGGCCATGCGCATGGCGAGCTCAGCGCCTTTGCCCTCAGGATGAGGCGCGGTCACATGATAGGCGTCGCCAGAAAGGCCGTACCCGACGATTTCCGCGTAGATTTTCGCACCGCGAGCCTTGGCATGTTCATACTCTTCGAGCACGACGACGCCAGCCCCCTCGCCCATGACGAAACCATCGCGGTCCTTGTCGTACGGGCGGCTGGCTTCGGTCGGGCGATCGTTCATACTCGTGTTCAGGGCCCGCGCTTGCGCGAAGCCGGCTACGCCGAGCGGATTGATGGTCGATTCTGCACCACCTGCCAGCATCACATCAGCATCGTCGAGCGCAATCATCCGCGCGGCATCGCCGATGGAGTGCGCGCCGGTGGAGCAGGCGGTGACGACGGCATGATTGGGGCCCATGAGGCCGTATTTGATGGAAACCTGCCCGGAGATAAGGTTGATCAACCGCCCATGAACGAAATGCGGGCTCACCCGCCCAGGGCCGCGCTCGTGGAGAACAATCGATTCGCTTTCAATGCCCGGCAAACCGCCGATGCCCGAACCGATCGATACGCCCGCGCGCAGTTTGAGATCGTCATCCATGTCGACAAGACCGGCATCTTCCAGCGCTTGGCCAGCTGCATCGATCCCATATACGATGAATGGATCGACCTGGCGCTGAACCTTGTGATCCACCCGCTTGTCGGGATCGAAACCGTCTTCGTGGTCCTTGGGTTTCACTTCGCAGGCAATGGTGCATTTCTGTCCGGTCGTATCGAACCGGGTGATCTGCCCCGCCCCGCTTTTACCAGCGATAAGGTTTTTCCATGAAGTCTCCACATCACCACCGAGGGGGGTGACGAGGCCAAGTCCGGTTACGACCACACGACGCATGCTATTCTCCGCAAAAAGACAACAGGCCCGGCCCAGTTACCGGGTCGGGCCTGTCCGAACCCGCACTCGGCGGGCATGAAGGCAGCTGAAGGCTTAGCCCTTGTGCTCTTCGATGTACTTGGTCGCATCACCAACGGTAGTGATTTTTTCGGCAGCGTCATCGGGGATTTCGACACCGAATTCTTCTTCGAACGCCATCACCAGTTCGACGATATCGAGGCTGTCCGCACCGAGATCATCGATGAAGCTGGCTTCCTGGGTGACCTTGTCGGCCTCGACGCCGAGATGCTCGACGACAATCTTCTGCACGCGGTCGGCAGTATCGCTCATTGTAATCCCTCTCAGATCTGGGGGTTATTGAATTGCCTGTCGCCCTAATGAACGCTGAAGGCTTAGGCAAGGGTCTAGGAATCGTTCTGACAGAGCGCGGACGGTAGCTCGAGGCCCGCTTACTCTCCTGCTTGGTCGACCCGCGTCGCTTCCGCGCCCTGCGGCTTGGGTGCATCAACGGTACGAATATGAACATCACGCAATTGGCGCGGCGAAACAAGGCTCGGTGCGCCCATCATCAAGTCCTGCGCCTTCTGGTTCAACGGGAAGGCAATGACTTCGCGGATGTTGGGTTCATCCGCAAGCAGCATGACGATACGGTCGATACCCGGGGCCGAACCGCCGTGCGGCGGTGCGCCGAGCTTGAACGCCTCGATCATGCCCGAGAAGTTTTCGTCGACATCGGCCTGCGTGTAACCAGCAATCTCGAAGGCCTTGTACATGATGTCGGGCCGGTGGTTACGGATCGCACCGCTGGACAGTTCGTATCCATTGCACACGATGTCGTACTGCCACGCCTTGATGTCCAGCGGGTCCTGGGTCTCCAGCGCCTCCATCTCACCTTGCGGCATCGAGAACGGGTTGTGGCTGAAATCGACCTTCTTGAGGTCCTCGTCATATTCGAACATCGGGAAGTCGACGATCCAGCAGAACTTAAAGCAGCCTTCCTCGATCAGGCCCAGTTCCTCGGCCACGCGCGTGCGGGCAGCACCCGCGAGCTTGGCCGCGTCCTTTTCCTTGCCTGCAGCAAAGAACAGACCGTCGTTTTCGCCCAGGCCCAATCCTGCATAGAGTTTCTCCATGCCCTCGGTACCGTGGTTCTTGGCGATCGGACCGCCGAATTCGCCGCCCTTGCGGGTGACGTAGCCGAGACCGGCAAAGCCTTCGCGGCGGGCCCAGTCGTTCATCTCATCGAAGAACTTGCGGCTCTTTTCGTGCGTTTCTGGCGCAGGGATCACACGGACCTTGCCGCCCGTCCCGACGATTTTCTCGAATAGGCCGAAACCGCTGGTCGTGAAATGTTCGGTCACGTCGCTGATGAGCAGTGGGTTGCGTAGGTCGGGCTTATCGCTGCCATACTTCACCAGGGCGTCGGCATAAGGGATGCGCGGAAATTCACCTGCAGGGGTCACAGTTTTTCCGTTCGCAAATTCTTCGAAAACGCCCGCCAGAACCGGTTCGATCGTCTGGAAGACATCTTCCTGCGTTACGAAGCTCATTTCGAAATCGAGCTGATAGAATTCGGGGCTGCGATCGGCGCGCAGATCTTCATCGCGGAAGCAAGGGGCGATCTGGAAGTAACGGTCGAAACCGGCAACCATGAGCAACTGCTTGAACATCTGCGGGGCCTGCGGAAGCGCATAGAAGCGGCCCGGGTGAAGGCGGCTCGGCACGAGGTAATCTCGTGCGCCTTCCGGGCTCGACGCCCCAAGGATAGGAGTCTGGAATTCGCTGAACCCCTGGTCGATCATCCGGCGACGCAGCGAGGTGATTACGCGGTTACGCAGCATGATATTGGCGTGCACCCGCTCGCGGCGCAGATCCACGAACCGATATTTGAGGCGCGTTTCTTCCGGGTAATCCTCCGCCGAATTGACGATCAGCGGAAGATCGTCTGCGCGGCTCTGGACATTGACCGAGCCCGCGAAGACTTCGATTTCTCCAGTCGGCAGGTTCTTGTTGACCGCCACATCGGCACGCGCCTTCACGACACCGTCAATGGTGACGACCGATTCCAGCTTGATCTTGTCAAGAACTGGCAAGGCTTCGCTATCCTCGTCGGCAACGATCTGCGTGATGCCGTAATGATCGCGGAGATCGATGAAGAGAACGCCGCCATGGTCGCGCTTGTTATGCACCCAGCCCGACAGACGAACGGTTTCGCCGACATTGTCTTTGTTCAGCGCGGCACAGTTGTGGGTACGATAGGCGTGCATCTAAAATCTTTCCATTTTCGGAGCTATAGCGCTAGGGGCGCGAAGGGCTGCGCTCCTCTAGCAGGAATCGCGCGCGCTAACAGGGCAAGCACGGCTTTTTGTCAAGGTTGCGCACGCCCTGTTGTCTTGGGCCGGTCCGGCCCGTGGGCGGCACTCCGCCCGAACCAGAAACGAGTACGATGAAAATACACGAACTGATTACGACGACAGAACCGCTGGCCGAACTGTGCGAGCGCCTGGCAAAACACGAATTCGTCTGCGTCGACACCGAATTCATGCGCGAGAATACCTATTGGCCTGAACTCTGCCTGGTGCAGATCGGCAATGAGGAAGAAGCGGCCGCCATCGACCCGCTTGCCGACGGGATCGATCTGACACCGCTGTGGGACCTGCTTTGTGAAAATGAAGACATTCTGAAGGTCTTCCACGCAGGGGGGCAGGATGTGGAAATCGTCTACAATTTTACCGGCAAGACGCCGCAACCGATTTTCGATACGCAAATCGCGATGATGGCGATCAGCCAGTCCGAACAGATCGGCTACGCCAATCTCGTCGAGAGCTGGCTCGGGCTGACCATAGACAAGGGCGCCCGCTTTACCGACTGGAGCCGTCGCCCGCTGACCGATCGGCAGATCGAATATGCGATCGGCGATGTGACCCACCTCGCCACGATCTTCCCGCGTATTCTGAAAAAGCTCATCAAGACCGGGCGTGGTGCTTGGCTCGATGCCGAAATGGAGCGGCTCGCAGATCCCGCGAATTATGCCAATGATGCCGATATCGCCTGGCACCGCATTCGATCGCCCGGCCGCAATGCACAGGTACTTGGGCGCCTGAAAGCGCTCGCCGCCTGGCGTGAGAGCGAAGCTCAGCACAAGAACATTCCGCGCGGCCGCATCATGCGTGATGAAACGCTGGCCGATATCGCCAGCCACCCCCCCAAGAAACAGCCCGACCTTACGAAGGTTCGTGGCCTGTCTAACGCCTGGAAAGATAATGACATCGGCAAACGCCTGATGAAAGTGCTCGACAAGGCAGAACCGCTTTCGAAAGAGGAAATGCCCGAAAAGCCCAAGCGCGGCGCGCCGTTAGGCAAAGAAGGCGCTCTCGTTGCCGACCTTCTGAAACTGCTGTTGAAGATCCGCGCCCGCGAAATCGATGTTGCATCCCGGTTGCTGACCAAAGCGGATGAAATGGAAGCCCTTGCCGCCGGTGTTCGCGATCTTAAAATCCTCGATGGCTGGCGTTACGAGGTATTCGGCAAGGACGCGCTCGAACTCGTCGAGGGCCGGCTTGCCTTCGCGGTCAAGGATGGCCGCCTGCTCATGACGCACATCGATGACCTCCATGCCGGCATGGTCGAAACGCAAGCTGCAGAATAGGCCGGCCGAGTGTCCACCTATCTGCCGACGCTGAAGCAATTGCAGTATCTCGTCGCGTTGCACGAGCACGGCCATTTCGGCCGCGCTGCAGAGGCGAGCTTCGTTTCTCAGTCGACGCTCAGTGCCGGGATACGCGAGCTGGAATCGCTCCTTGGTGTAACGCTGGTAGAACGAAGTCGCCGGGTCGTGCGCTTTACGGCGCTCGGCAATCAGGTGGTGGAAAAGGCTCACCGGATTCTGCGCGAAGCGGAGGAACTGGCAGATCTGGTACAGGCGGCGGGAAAGCCCCTCGCCGGCCAACTGCGGATGAGCGTAATTCCTACTATTGCGCCGTTTCTGCTGCCACGCTTTCTTCCGCGCCTGCGTCGCGAGCGCCCTGATCTGCAATTACTACTGCGTGAGGAAACCAGTCAGGACGCCGTTGAATCGCTTCAGCACGGCCGCGTCGACTGTGTGCTCCTTGCTCTTCCCTTCGCGACGGGCGAGATCGAACAGGCCCACATTGCGGATGACGAGCTTTACGTCGCCTTTCCAAAAGGCGACCCGCGTGACCCACCCGATGTCATTCCTCCAAGCATGATCGATGAGGGACGCCTGCTGCTACTTGAAGACGGACACTGCCTCAAAGACCACGCCTTGGCCGCCTGCAACCGGCCAGAACTGCGGGCTTCGGCTACCATGATCGGCACGAGCCTGCATACACTTGTCCAGATGGTGGACAACGATCTGGGACTGACGATGCTGCCCAAGATGGCCATCGACGCGGGCATTCTAAATGGGACGGAAGTGGTCGCGCGTCCCCTCAAGTCGAAGAACGCCTCTCGCGAGATCGCCCTCATATGGCGCCGAAACTCGCCAAGACGAGACGATTTCGAACTTCTGGCACAGGAATTACGCGAGGGCTAAGGCGGGCGTNNGCCCNCCGCTNANCTANTCGTGTGAAGGTCTNGGGTGATCTNCGAATATCACCGGNAANTCGGGAACTTAGTCCGAAATGGAACCGGGTACTGCCACTTGCGGAATAAACATGGNTGTCTAAACGTGTANGCGGATANTTTCCGGGGGAATTAGAAGTGAAGCGACCTAAACGTCTGGTTCGACAGCTTAATCGATTGGCTGGTACGCGGGGCACACTCGATACCAATGCGCTCAACCGCTTTTCCGGTTGGGCCGCTGCGCGCGGTGACAAGGATGTGCTGATCGAGGCGTGGATCGATGGCAGGCCCGTCGCTTCAACCAAGACGGGCGTGGAGCGTCCCGATGTCGAACGTGAGCTACCAGATTACAAGCGCGGCAGATTCAGCGGCTTCACGCTGGAGGTGCCGAAAGATGCGATACCGCATGATCGTGTAGTCGACGTCAAGATAACGGCCCATCCCGAAGGGCGATTGACCCCCAGAGTCTGGTTGGCNACGGCAAATCTGGCAGGAGATGGNCTTCTGCAGAAGATCGCGTCCGCCCCTCGAACGGGCATCGTCGGCCCTTTCCCTTCAGCTATCATNGATGCTGTCGCCGCCTATCGACCAGANGCGGTCACCGACCTGCGTTCCATGGATGGTCAACATCAGTTCATCGTCGCCCTTCGCGAAATCCTTGTCGTGCCATCCTTGCGCGAAACGCCGGCGATCGCGGATTACATCCGCTATCTCCAGACCATCTCTGCNCATTTCGCCTTCGTCGATCGGTTTTTTCCNACCGCCAACCCCCGAGCACGTGAAGGCTCCGCCGATTTCCATGGCAAGCCCAATTCGGTGGGCGAAATCATTTCAATTGCGCACCAACTTTACGTGCTTAAATCCTACGGAGTTGAAGGCGATTTTGCCGAATTTGGCTGTTTCAAGGGGTTCAGCTCTTCGATGCTGAGTTTTGCCTGCAANCAGCTGGATTTGAAAATGCACATCTTCGATTCGTTCGAAGGCCTGCCCGAGGCNAAGCACAGCGGCTATACCGCGGGCGATTATGCTGGCAGCCTCGAAGAGGTTAGTGAAAATATTCGCCGGCTGGGATCGGTCGATCAGGTGACTTTTCACAAGGGCTTCTACGCCGATACTTTCCGCGAATACCGCCCGCCTCAGCTCATGTGTCTTTGGATGGACGTGGATCTCGAAGTNTCGGCCAAAGACTTGATGGTNGTTGCTGATCGTCTTGATCCCAAGGCCAGCCTGTTCAGCCATGAGTGCGTGGCGGACATGTTTGCCGACGGAGAAATCGTGACGGCGCCCCGTCCCGATAACCCCATCCCGCCGGTACTTGATCGGTTCGAGGAGTTGGGGCGCCCGCTTACCGGGCACCATGTTCACGGCCATACCGGAGCATTCTGGCCACGCACGGGAGGAATTCCCGTCCTTTATCATGAGACGCTGACGAGATTACTGGAGATTCTCAAAAAAGAGATATTCAAATAGCGATGATTTGATCTGCCGGTTGGCAGGTCGGCAGCGATACAAAAAGGCAGCTTCGAGTGGCAGATGTGACTACCCTTCCCGATACGAAAACGGCAGCGCTTTTTCCCGGTGTGCCTTTGATCGAATCGCCGATCTTTGACAGTGAAGACCTTGCGGGCTTTTCCGACCAGGAAAAGACATTGGCTCGGCAGTTGAATACCGATGGCTTCGGCGTCATCGATTTTCCCGACCCTGATATCGACACGCGGATCGACCGTATCAAAAGCAATCTGGGCCCCGGTTTCGGCATCCCACTCGACGATCCTGTAGCCGACAAGACCAAGGGCGAGCGACGGGTTCAGGATGCGTGGACAACGGACGAAGATGTGCANGCCATTGCATCAAATCCCGCCATTCTCGATTTGTTGTCCAAACTCTATGGCCGTCGTGCCTTTCCCTTTCAGACTTTGAATTTTCCGGTGGGAACACAACAGTCGCCCCATGCGGATTCAGTGCACTTTTCCAGCCTTCCCGAACGATTCATGTGCGGCGTATGGCTGGCAATGGAAGACATTGCTGCCGAAGCGGGGCCACTTTTCTATGTGCGCGGATCACATCGTTGGCCGATTATCTCGAACGCCATGATTGGTCGACGTGGCTATGGCAGTGACCTGCACTCTGCGCAGGCACCCTACGCCGACGCATGGCAAGCCCTGTGCGAGACCCACGACAAAAAGCAGGAACCGTTCCTGGCCCGCAAAGGGCAAGCGTTAATTTGGACCGCAAATCTGTTGCACGGTGGCAGCCGGCAAACCGATCCCACGCTCACGCGATGGTCGCAGGTTACCCATTATTTCTTCGACGATTGTATCTATTACACCCCGGCCTTCTCCGATGAGGCGCTGGGCCAGCTGGCCCTCCGAAATCTCGTCTCGGTCTCCGACCAGACACCAAAGCCGAATACATATCTCGGCGAGGTGTTAGCTAGCGCCAAATCCAATGAACCCGCTTCCCTCCGATCGAGGGCGAAGCGCCTTTTGGGACGCCGCAACTAGACATCCGAAGAACTCGCCGCGCCGAGCCAGACCTCGAGCATTAGTCCGTCGCCAACCCATCGGGCATTGCGCGTTCCGTATTGCGGCGGCGCGCCAGTTCGCGGGCGTACTCCTGCAGATCCGGTTTTTCGTCGAGCTCGTCGACAATCTCGAAGCCGAAAATGGTTTCGAGCACATCCTCCAGTGTTACCAAGCCTACGAAGGTGCCATATTCGTCAAGCACGGCCAGAATATGGTTGTGATCGGTGACCATGCGATGAAACAGCTTGTTCACCGGCACTTCGTCGAGGACACCGGGCAGAGACCTGATGATACCGTCGACATCGCATTGCGCTTCGCCTTTCGCGAGGCACACAAGCAGATCGCTTTTCAACACGAAGCCGCTCGGCTTGTCGCTCTCCCCATCGAGAACCGGAATGCGGCTGTAGGGCGAGGCGCTGACCTTTTCCGCCCATTTGCCAAGATCATCCGACTTGCTCAGACCGAACACGACCGTGCGCGGCGTCATGATATCCGAAGTCTTGACCGCGTTGAGCTGGATAAGATTTTTCATAAACCGCACTTCGACCTTATCGATCTGGCCGGAAGCTTGCCCCAGACTTGCGATAGCCAGCAGTTCATCACGGTGCTGCGGCGGATCCGCGGGCTTGCCGGACGTTATCAGTCGCGTGATCTGCCGTGACGCCCACACCAGCGGCGCGAGCGCGGTGATCAGCACGGGCAGCAGGGAAGCTGTGAACGGTGCCAGGCTGGTCGCATAACGCGCACCAATGGTTTTGGGGATAATCTCTGTCACCACCAGAACCGCCACGGTCAGGACACCGGCGAAAACAGCTTCGCGTCCCGCTCCGTAGAGCGCGGCATACTGCGCACCCGCCCCCGCTGCACCCATAGTGTGCGCCACGGTGTTTAGCGTCAGGATCGCAGCAAGCGGGCGCTCGACGTCGTCTTTCAGCCCTTTCATTTTTGCGGCCCACTTCGCGCCGCGTTCTTCCGCGGAGCGAACGCTGGACGGAGTTATCGTCAGCAGCGAAGACTCCAGTAGTGAACAGAAGAACGATACGATCAGCGCGAGCGAGACGTAGAAAATCAGTAGGGCCATGAAAGCAGGCGTCTTGGCGCCGTCTCCGAAATTTGCAGTTCGTCTATTACCTAGAGAGCCTGCGGAGTTACGCCAGCATTCTTGCGGCGCGATGGCAAAGAAATTTGCCCGCGGAGGTGACTGCGTCTGTCAGCTCCCTCCCCCGCTCCGGGAGCTTCAGTCCATGTGCTTCAGGCCAACCCGCAGATAGTCCCAACCCGTTATGACCGTCAGCACCGCGGCGCCCCATAGCGTCACCAGCCCGACGGTGTGCGGAATGTTTGCATCGACTGCCCCGATCATCATCGTCCAGCGTGGCAGCCCTTCCCCAAGTATCAGAGCTCCGAGCGAGACCATTTGGAACGTCGTCTTCCATTTCGCCAGTTTACTCACCGGAACGGATACCTGCAGAGGTCCCAGAAACTCGCGCAGGCCCGATACCGCAATCTCGCGCATGAGGATGATAAGTCCCGCGACGACATGCATGTCGCCAACATAGGGCCCGTTCAGAACACCCTGCGCCGCCAGGACCAATATGACGGCAGCAACCATGATCTTGTCGGCAATCGGGTCGAGAAAGATACCCAGCTTCGATACCGTCCCGCTGGTCCGCGCGAGATAGCCATCGAAATAGTCGGTAATCCCCATGAGGCAGTACAGCGCGAAGGCAATCAGATAGCCCATCTCCCACCCCGGCCACCACAGGAACCAGGCAAGCAGCGGAATGGCCATGATTCGGGACAGGGTGAGGATGTTCGGCAGATTGAGCATTACCACTCCGCTCTAGCGGCAATCGGTGCATCGCAAAAGCCGCCGAATGGCCTTGTCCGCTGGCGCGATAGGACTACACAGCAGTGCAAGAATGGGTTTCTACCCGGGGGGTCATGTTTACAGCCACGCATTTGCTGCGCCGCCGACGGTTTCTGCCGCTCTTCGTCACGCAGTTGTTCAACGCATTCAACGACAATCTCTACAAGACCACAATGGTCCTGTTCGTCGTCTATGCGGTTTATAACGACGAAACGACAGAATCCAGCTTCAGCAGTCTGGCTTCCGCCTTGTTCATCCTCCCGTTTTTTATTCTCTCCGCGCTCGCCGGACAACTGGCCGACATGCGCGACAAGGCCAAGATCATCCGCACGGTAAAGATGTGCGAGATCGGGCTCATGATGATCGGGGCCGCGGGCCTGTACATGGCATGGCGCGGGATAATGGTTCACACGGTGGCGATCCCGCTCCTGCTGCTGGCGTTATTCCTGACCGGCGTACAGTCCACTTTCCTTGGCCCCATCAAATATGCAATCCTGCCGCAGCATCTGAAGAAAGACGAAGTACTAGCCGGGACCGGACTGGTCGAAGCCGGCACCTACATCGCCATCCTGATGGGTACGATCCTGGCAGGTCCCCTGGCGGTCGATTATACCGGGTGGGCCGCGATGGGGATCATCGTCGTCTCGTGTATCGGTTACATGATCAGCCGTCAGATCCCGCCCGCACCGCCTCTTGGCGAAATCGAAAAGCTCGATTGGCATGTCCTTCGCGCCTCGGTGAAGCTGGTGCGGGACACGATGCACAATGCAGAAGTCTATTACGCGATCCTCGCCATAAGCTTCTTCTGGACGATCGGCGCCGTGCTGTTCATCCAGTTTCCGCCGCTGGCAAAGAACACGATCATGGCCAGTCCGGAAGTTGCCAGTCTCTTCCACGTGGTATTTTCGATTGGCGTCGCAATAGGGTCAGTGGCGGTGAACGCGCTGCTCAAGGGCAAAGTATCGGCGCGCTATTCTCCAGCGTCGGTCATAGTGATGGGCCTCTTCGTGGTCGCCTTTTACGTCGTCGCCAAACTGTGGGAAGCTGACCAACCGGCGGACTTGCTGGACGTGAGCGAATTCATCGCATGGCCGATGGCGTCTTTGCTTATGTTGTGCCTGCTCGGCATTTCAGTGGCAGGCGGCATGTTCGTAGTCCCGCTATACGCCTTTCTGACCACGCGTGTATCACCGGACAAGGCATCGCGGACCATTGCGGCGAACAATATCGTGAATTCGGGTGCTATGGTGGGCGGATCGCTTCTGGCCATGGCACTGAGCGCTGTCGGTGTCCCGATCACAGAACAGATTCTTCTGTGCGCTGCCATGTGCCTGTTCTCCGCATGGCTCGCCAAGAGACTGATCGCGGCTGAGAACGAAGCGGCGAAAATCGCCGCCGGCGCAATTTAGACGATAAACGCGAGCACGGCTGCGACCGTCGCGAAATAGGTCGTTGCCACCCCGCGCACATCGTCTGCGGTCAACCGCCAATCGATTGGCGTGTTCGCCGGAATATCGGCAAATGCGGCACGGCGTTGCGGAAGGCTGGCTCTGAACCAGTGCCGCGATCCTTCGCTCGTCAATACAAGTGCGCGTCTCATCATGCGGGATTAATGCTTTTTTAACCATTTGGTCTCCGGTCAGATAAGCGCTGTCCCCCGTTGAAACGGTTTGCTGGAAATTAACCATGTTTGGCGCGATTGCGCGCGCAACCTACGCGGGCTAACCGCAGTGGCATGAAAGCACCTAACACTCCGCAAGCCGCCCAGCTTCTTGTCGATTGCCTGATCGAACAGGGCTGCGACCGGGTCTTCACGGTTCCCGGCGAAAGCTTCCTGCAGGTTCTCGACGGGCTGGGCCAACAAAGCACCATCGACGTCGTAACATGTCGGCAGGAAGGCGGGGTTTCTTTCATGGCCTGCGCCGACGGGGCGATGACAGGCCGCCCGGGTGTCGCCTTTGTAACCCGCGGTCCCGGCGCGACCAATGCCAGCATCGGCGTTCACGTGGCCATGCAGGATTCCCAGCCGATGATCCTATTCGTTGGCGATGTGGACAGCGAGATGCGCGACCGCGAAGGGTTTCAGGAAGTCGATTTCGCGGCCTTCTTCGGCCCGATCGCCAAATGGGCCGCGCGGATCGATTCGGCGGATCGCATTCCGGAATATGTCGCGCGCGCCTATGCCATGGCGGTTTCGGGTCGGCCTGGCCCCGTCGTCCTTGCTCTTCCCGAAGACATGCTGGGCCGGGATACGTCCGCAAAGCCGCGCCCGCGGGTGGAACGCTCGGCGCAGGCCCCCTGCCCCGATGCCATGCAGGCGATGATCGCAATGATCGCGGATGCCGCCTCGCCCATTGCGATCATCGGGGGAGCCGGCTGGAACGCCAAGGCTCGCGAACATTTCCAGATCTTCGCAGAGCGTTTGGGCATTCCCGTTGCAACGGCTTTCCGTCGGCAGGATGCAATCTCAAGTTCAAGCAAGGTTTATGCCGGAAACCTCGGCTACGGCCCCAGTCCGAAGCTTGTCGAACGCGTCAGGAACGCCGATCTGATACTCGCGATCGGTGCGCGGCTCGGTGAAGCGACGACGGATGGCTATACCGTACCCCCGCTGATCGATGGCGATCGCAAGCTGGTTCATGTCCACCCGGATGCGAACGAGCTTAACAGCGTTTATCCAGCCGATCTGGCAATCTGCGCCTCGATGGACGAATTTGCCGAGAGCGCGGCACTCTGGGATGATGGTGAGGCTATCGATTTCGATGCCGGAATGCAGGCCCACGCCGAATGGGAGGAATGGGCTACGGCGCATCCCAACGGCCATACGCTGGACATGGGTCAGGCCGTGCAATTCATGCGCGACACCCTCCCCGCAGATACGATCATTTGTAACGGTGCCGGCAATTTCTCGGGCTGGTGGCACCGTTACTGGCGCTACGGGGGGTTCCCTACGCAGCTCGCGCCCACCTGCGGCGCCATGGGTTACGGGGTTCCGGCTGCAGTCGCTGCCGCCTTGCGGTTTCCTCAGCGAACGGTCGTCGCAGTAGCTGGTGATGGCGATTTTTTGATGAACGGGCAGGAGCTTGCAACGGCAGTACAGCATGATGCGAACATGATCGTGATCGTGGTGGACAATTCCGCGTACGGCACCATCCGGATGCATCAGGAACGCGAATTCCCTGGCGAAGACCGGATCAGCGCCACGCGCTTGGTCAATCCGGATTTTGCCGCCTTGGCGGCTGCCTATGGCGGCTGGTCGGCCAAGGCAGCGACGACGGATGAATTCAAGGATGTGCTTGCTGCGGCACATGGGCGGAATGGCCTCCGCCTCATTCACTGCACCATCGATATCGAACAGCTTGCTGCCAGCGGAACAAGCGTCAGCGCCCTTCGCGATCGCTGACCAAAAAGAAAAGGCCACCGCCCCGCATGGGGAGGTGGCCTTCCTCGCTGTTATCTCAGCGTAGCGCTATCGTCAGACGTCGTCGCCCAAAGCGCCCTTGACCTTACCCTTGACCTGCTGGGCTTCGCCCTTGCGTTCCTGGGTCTTGCCATCGACAACCATACGCTCGTTGTCGGTCGCTTTGCCAACGGCCTGCTTTACATTGCCGGCTGCTTCGTTTGCGCTACCTTTGATTTTGTCTGTAAGTTCACCCATGATACGTCTCCTTTTCAATCGCGCGGATAATCGCGCGGCTACAGGGACATAACGATCTGCTAGCGAATTACGTTCCTCGCCCTCGCGACCAAGCGAACCGGGGTTGCGACGAAGATCAGATGCCAGCCATCGAGCAAATTATCGACCACTCGTCGGCCTTGATTTCCGCCACCGATAGCCGCGAATATTTCACGAGCTCGCAATCGGCCAGTTTCGGCTCGGCCTTCACCTGCTTCAGGGTCACCGGGCATGGCAATTTGCTCTTGGGCTTCACCTTTACCGCGGCCCACTTACCTTCTGGATCGGTCGGGTCGGTGATCCCGGCCACGCTGACTTCACATATGCCGACAATCTCCAGCCCTTCGCGCGAGTGGTAGAAGAACGCTTGATCCCCCACCTCCATCGCGGCGAGATTGTTCTTGGCCCGGTGGTTGCGCACCCCGTCCCATGTACCTTCACCCTCGCTAACAAGATCGTCCCAGCTATATTTGAAGGGTTCGGATTTCATCAGCCAGTAGCGCATCGCGGGTCTTCTCCATTTTTTTCGCCTTGGCGCCGCGGTTAGCGATCCATGCACAGTATTGCCACCCGCCTTCCCGTCGTGCCCGGCAATTAACCGGTTCTTAGGTGCAATGAGTATATTTGGGGAAACGTAACCGGACGCCAGGGGGTGGCATTGGTCGTTGAGACCTCATCTGAAATCGATCGTCGACCTGGCTCTGCCCGGCAGAAGACTGGCGTCGGTGAACGCGATTTCGTCTCCCTCGGCATCGCTCTTGCAGCCGTTATCCTCTTCGTGGGCACGGCAGGCGTCGTTCTGCCCGCGCTGTTCAAGGCGTGGAATGGCGAAGCAGCATCTCCGGATGTGGCGCTCACGAACGCCTTGTTGCTCAATGTGGCGCTTATCCTTCTGGGGTGGCAGCGCTACAAATCGCTTTCTGCCGAACTCAAGGTACGCCGGAAATCCGAAGAAGAGGCGCGCCGCCTCGCCGACATCGATCATCTCACCGGCTGCTTCAATCGCCGCAGCTTTACGACACTGCTCGGCGATCGCCTGACACATCTGGAAAGGCGCGAACATGCGCTTGCCGCAATCGCCCTCGACCTCGACAACTTCAAGCAGGTCAACGACCTGTACGGGCATCAGGCGGGCGACGAGGTTCTGCGCAATACGGCCGATCGGATCGATCGCCTGCTCCCGGACGGGGCGATCCTCGCGCGGCTCGGTGGGGATGAGTTCGTATGCGTCGTGCCCTATCACCCTGAGGTCCCCGATCGGGTCGATCAGCTAACCGCCCGGATGGCCGAACAGGTTGCGCGCCCGGTGAAGTGTGGAACAGCAACGATCGATATCACCATATCGATCGGTATCGCATCCAGCCGGCAGCTGGACGATATGCGCAATGGGACCACTTCTGCTCAAAGCCTGATGCACAAGGCGGATATCGCCATGTACCACGCCAAGAAGCAGGGAAAGAACCGCTTCTACTGGTTCGAACCGTCGATGGAAAATGAACTCCGTTTCCGCAACGAACTGGAGGCCGGCATCCGTCGCGGCATCGTGAACGGCGAATTTCGTCCCTATTACGAACAGCAGATCGATCTCGAAACCGGAAGAATTGTCGGCTTCGAAATGCTTGCACGTTGGGAATCGCCCGAGATGGGCCTAGTTGGGCCAGACATTTTCATTCCGATTGCCGAAGACATCGCGGTCATCGGCGAGATGAGCGAGAAGCTTATTGCGCAGGCTTTCCAGGACGCGCTCGCATGGGACGCAAGCCTGACCCTGTCGGTGAACATATCGCCCGTCCAGATGCGGGATCCCTGGTTTGCGCAGAAACTGCTCAAGCTACTTGTGCAGCATAATTTCCCCGCCAATCGCCTAGTCATCGAAATCACCGAAAGTTGCCTACTGGAAAATGTCGGCATGGTGCGTTCGATGATCACCTCTCTGCGCAATCAGGGCGTCCATATCAGTCTCGATGATTTCGGAACCGGCTATTCCAGTCTGGCCCAGCTACGCAGCCTCCCGTTCGACAATCTCAAGATCGACCGTGCCTTCATTGCCGAACTCAAGAACGAGGAAAATGGCGCCAAGCTGGTCGATGCCATCCTAGCCATGAGCGATGGGCTCAAACTCCCGGTGACGGCCGAAGGCATCGAGAACGAAATCATTCTCGAAACGCTGAAGCGGATGGGGAAAATGAAGGGCCAGGGGTACCACTATGGGCGACCTGAACCGGCTGCCGACGTTCTCCGCCGGCTGGAGAAGCAGGATCTCCTCGCGAAGGATCTGCCAGCCAATGTGACGGAGATTGATTTCGGCAAGCGTCAGCCCGGGCGCGAAGGCGGCACTCGCGCCGTCTGACGCATGTACTGGACGCTGCGGCGCCAAATGCATAGATGCGCCGCACGATGCGCGTCGATTTCACCAAAATGCATGGATTGGGCAATGACTTTGTCGTGCTTGATGCTCGCGCAAAGGACTTGCCGCACATCGATGGCAGCATCGCCCGCGCGCTCGCCGACCGTCGCACCGGGATCGGGTGCGATCAACTGATCCTTCTGCAGCCAAGCAGCGCTGCCGATTTCCGCATGCGGATCTTCAATCAGGATGGCAGCGAGGTCGGAGCCTGTGGCAACGCCAGCCGCGCCGTTGCCCTCCTCCATGGCGCGCCAGCAGATGTTGAAACGGCAGGTGGCACAATCCGCATCGAACCGGCGGCAGGCGGCGCCAGTGTCGATATGGGTGAACCCCGTTTCGAATGGGACGCGATCCCGCTTGCCTATGGCATGGACACGGCCGTGATGCCGGTCGGCTGGGATGGCCTCGACCAGCCCGGCGCGGTCAATGTCGGCAACCCGCACGTAGTATTTTTCGTCGAGGACTGCGGTGCCGTGCCGCTCGATGTGCTGGGTCCGAAAATCGAGAACGATCCGCTCTTTCCCGAGCGTGTAAACGTCAATGTCGCGACTATTGAAAACCGCGGCCACATCCGCCTGCGCGTCTGGGAACGCGGCGCCGGACTTACACAGGCTTGCGGTACTGGTGCCTGCGCAACCGCCGTCCACGCCATGCGCCGCGGGCTGGTCCAACGCGAGGTCACCGTGACCCTGCCCGGCGGCGATCTCACCATTGCCTGGGGCGAAGACAACCGCATCCGCATGACCGGTCCCGCCACGGAAGCTTATCGCGGAAGCTTTGAATGGGATGATTTCGCGTGAGCGAAGCGCAGGTCATTTCACTCGGATGCCGTCTCAACATTTCCGAAAGCGAGCAGATCCGCGCCATGCTGGCCGGGGAACGGGACCTAGTGGTCGTCAACAGCTGCGCAGTGACTAGCGAGGCGGTACGCCAGACACGGCAGGCGATCCGCCGCGCGCGTCGCGCCAATCCCGATGCCCGCCTGCTGGTGACCGGTTGCGCTGCCGATATCGAGCGTGATCAGCTCTCCGCCATGCCCGAGGTCGACGGGCTTGTCGCCAACACGGCCAAGCTTGATGCGCGCGCCTGGAACGTCCCGGCCGATGCAGCCCCGGCCCCGCAGGATCGCACCCGCGCCTTTATCGCAGTACAGAACGGCTGCGACCATGCCTGCACCTTCTGCGTCATTCCGCAGGGACGCGGCCCAAGCCGCTCGCTGACCATCGCCGAGGTTCTGGCCGAAGTGGAACGGCATCTCGACCACGGCGCGCCCGAAATCGTGCTGACCGGCGTGGACGTCACGTCATGGGGCCACGACCTTCCCGACACGCCGCCCCTCGGCCAACTCGTGCGCGCAGTGCTGGATCGCTTCCCGAACCTCCAGCGCCTGCGCATGTCGTCGCTCGACGGGGTGGAAATCGACCCGCTGCTGTTCGAACTCTTCGCCCATGAACAGCGTCTCATGCCGCATCTTCACCTCTCGCTGCAGCACGGTCACGATCTCATCCTCAAGCGCATGAAGCGCCGGCACTTGCGCCGCGATGCGATAGACCTCGTTACGCGGCTCAAGGACCTGCGCCCCGATTGCGCGATTGGCGCGGATCTGATTGCCGGTTTCCCCACCGAAACCGAAGACCATCACGCGGCCAACCTGTCGATCGTCCGCGAACTTGGCATCGTGCATGGTCACATCTTTCCCTATTCGCCCCGCCCCGGCACGCCCGCCGCCCGCATGCCGCAGGTCGAGCGTCAAACGGTCAAGCGCCGNGCNNCCGAATTGCGTGCCTTGGCCAGCTCNACGCGCGACGNATGGCTTGCATCGCTCGTCGAAAATCCGCACGCCGTCCTCGCCGAACGCGACGGGACCGGCTACACGCCGCATTTCGCCCGGGTATCCNTACCCGANGGCACACCCGCCGGCAGCGTGATCACCGTATCGCCGACNCGTTTCGAGAATGGCCTTCTGCAATGAGTGACAAGCAAAGCTGGACCGACCGGCTGTTCGGGGGCTTCCGCAAGACCTCCGAGAAACTGACGAGCAACCTGACCGAGGTGGTGGGCACTGCGCGGCTGGACGATGCCACGCTGGACGATGTCGAGGATGCACTGATCCTCTCCGACCTCGGCCCGTCGGCAGCCGCGCGCATTCGCGAAAAGCTGCGCGAAAAGCGCTTCGGCCTCGAGATCACCGAGCGGGAGCTGAAGGAAGCGGTGGCAGAGGAAATCGCCGCTATCCTGCGCCCAGTCGCCATACCGCTCGAAATCACCGCCTTTCCCCGCCCGCAGGTACTGCTGGTGATCGGCGTAAACGGCAGCGGCAAGACGACGACCATCGCCAAGCTCGCACACCTTTTTCAGGAAGACGATTACGCCGTGATGCTGGCAGCTGGCGATACTTTCCGCGCGGCCGCAATCGGTCAGCTGCAGACCTGGGCGGAGCGGGTCGGCGTGCCGCTCGTGCGCGGACCGGAGGGCGGCGACCCGGCCTCGATCGTGTTCGATGCGGTGAAGAAGGCAACCGAGATCGGCACCGACGTGCTGATCGTCGATACGGCGGGCCGCCTTCAGAACAAGCGCGAACTGATGGACGAACTCGCCAAGATCAGGAAAGTCCTCGGCCGCCTCAATCCCGAAGCGCCGCATGATGTCGTACTGGTGCTCGATGCCACCAATGGCCAGAACGCCCTGTCCCAGATCGACGTGTTCAAGGAGGTTGCAGGCGTCACCGGCCTCGTTATGACCAAGCTCGATGGCACGGCGCGCGGCGGTGTGCTGGTACAGGCGGCCGAGCAATACGGCCTGCCCATCCACGCGATCGGTGTCGGCGAAAAGATCGACGATCTGCGCTCCTTCGATCCCGATCTTGTGGCGCGCGTGATCGCGGGAGTGGCCTGATGAACGAACAAGCGAAACCCAAGCCCAAATCCGGCTGGCTCAACATCCTCGTCGATTACGGCCCGCTGCTGGTTTTCCTCGGCGTCTACAAGTTTTACCAGCCGCCCGAGACATCGACCTTCGGCGAGATCGCGGCAGTGATCTACGGCACGATCGCCTTCATGGTCGCAGCCGTCGTGGCGCTGGTCTTCAGCAAGCTGAAATTCGGTCATGTCAGCCCGATGCTGATCCTCTCGACAACACTGATCGTGGGCTTTGGCGGGCTGACCATCTGGCTGCAGGACGAGAAATTCATCCAGATCAAGCCAACCGCCATATATCTCCTGTTTGGCGCCCTGCTGATCGGCGGATGGCTCCGCGGCAAGGCACTGTTGCAGATCCTGCTGGAAGCGGCCTTCGAAGGTGTCGACCACCAGGGCTGGCTAAAGCTGTCGCGCAACTGGGGCTTCTTCTTCGTTTTCATGGCCGTCCTGAACGAGGTGCTGCGCATGCAGCTCACCTTCGAAAGCTGGCTGTGGGCGAAACTGTGGGTCTTCATGCCGCTCAGCTTCATCTTCACCTTCACCCAGATCCCGATGCTGCTGAAACACGGGCTGGCGCTGGAAGACAGGGACGAAGTCGTGAAGGACGAACCGCCAACCGCCTGAGGACGGAAGGACGATCCGTCTTTGACGCGGCGGTCAGAGCATTTCAAGAATCTCGGCGTGACTGGAAACCACCGTTGCAGCTCCGCTGGCTTTCAAACGCTCGGCCAGTCCGGAGTCCGCATGGCCTCCGCCGACAAACCCGATAGCCGTCATGTTCGCCGCTCGCGCTGCCAGCACCCCATTCACGCTGTCCTCTATGACAACGCACCGCTCGGGCTGCACATCGATCTGTCTCGCGGCGTAAAGAAAAAGGTCGGGAGCTGGCTTTCCTCGCTGAACGTGATCGGCTGAATAGATATGAGGCGCGAATAAATGGTCGAGCTTGGTAAGTTCCAGTTTTCGGACAAGCTTATCGATTGAAGCCGAAGAACCGACCGCCACGCGCCCGCCAAATGCAGCCACCAGTTTTTCCACGCCGTCGAGCGGCTTCAGCTCGGCCTCGATCCTGGGCCAGATGCGTTCATCTAACTGCGAACCAAAGTCCTGAGGAAATTCACCCCCGACGTGCTCGTTGAAATCCGCCGCAAGTTGTGCATGGAAATCCGCATTCGCCAGGCCAACGAACCGGGAAACGTAGGTAGCGTAATCGTAAGTGAGCCCGAGTTCGGCAAGATACTCCTGCTCGACAGCGATGTTGATCACCTCCGAATTGACCAGCACACCGTCGCTATCGAAAATCAGGGCATCGCAATCTGTAAAAACCATCCGGAAGCCTAACCCCATCACCGTCCTGAACCAATAGCCGCCTGCGTAGCGGGAATGGCGCGTAAAGGTCGAGGTGTTTGTGTGCCCGCATCTACCAATCCCCTCCCCTGGATCAGGTTCTTCAGGACCGCGGCTTGTCAGGCAAGGATGTGGCAAAACGTGTCGGTCTCACTGAAACCCAGCTATCTCTCATACGGTCGAACAAGGTCCGGGGTATCCGGTTTTCGACCCTCGCGCGGCTATGCCACGTCCTCGAATGCGCGCCCGGCGAGCTGTTTGGATACAGTCGCGATGATGACGACATGGTGTAACCGGCCACCTTCCCGTCTGGTGTCCATCCAGAGAACCAACGTCAGCGCAGTCTCGGCGCGATCAGCGAAGCGTTCGAAGAACGAAATCGGCTCGTTCTTCGACGCTCACCTTCGGCAGGATGACTGTCTCATAATCCAGTTCGCGGTAGGTCTTCAGCAGGCGATGGTACTCGGCGCTCGCTTCCGCTAGACTGTGGCGACGCTCGCCATCTGTCTCGAAGATTTCGGGCCAGGGAGGCGCCAGAAATACGCGTTCGTGATAGCGTCGATACGCTGTCAGCACCCCGGCGGCAGTTCGTCCCGTCGCATGTTGCAGCGCGACCGCTGCGTCCACGAGACCGCGGTCGAAAAAGACCCAGCCGGCCTCCTCTGGCACATCGTGCCTGTCGTTAGCGGCAAGGCTCAACGCCCGATTGGCGAAGGCCTTCAGATCGACCCATGGAAGCGCGCTCCCGTCGCCTCGCAGCTCTTCCTCTACGATGCGGCGACCCGGTTCGGGCACGATCGCAAAGCCCCTGCGCCCGAGTTCTGCCAGAAGCGTCGATTTCCCGCCGCTTGAGCAACCGGACAGCACGACGTGGCAAGAGTTCATGGGACCTTCCTCTTCGTCTTGAATCATTCGATGGACATCCCGTCGACCTCGGATGGTGGTCAACTCGTCTTGGGATAAATTGGATGTTCATCATCCCCGGGTCTATCGTGCCTGCTGCAGAACAGGATTTTTATGGCAGTGAGACGCACCGGTCTTGGCATACTCAGTGTAACGGTTCTTTTCTCCAGCGCCGTGCCGGCGTTTGGCCAATATGCGCCGACTGATCCGATACCTATGGGCAATGCTGTAACCAGCGTCATGGCCAACAAGATCTCGGGCGACATCGCGGATGGTAACTCGTCAGCCGCTTCCATTTCCCCCCGCTGTTTCGCCGATTCCGGGCCAGGGCCTGAGCGGCGCGCCATGGAAGTGGAATACAAAAACCGCTTACGGAGAAATGGCAAGGCTGCCGCAGATGCCTGGCGCGCCGAACATGGTCACAGCTACCGCGCGAAGCTCGTAGCGGACGGGAAGTGTCCGGCGAGCGTACTTCAGTAAAACGGGGCCCCCGTCGGTCGCATGGCTCAGGAGCAATTCTTCGCCAACGATTTCACAAACTGACGGGACTGGCTTGCTGACGTTTGGGCCGAGCCATCTCACTCAGGCGGAAGTTCGAAGGTAAACGTGGTTTTGCCATTCGCTGATACGGCACTTAGCGTGCCGTCATGCGCGGCAGCAATCTGGGCAGAGATATAAAGACCAAGCCCGAGACCCTGGAGGCTCGAGCGCACCTCGCCACGTGAGAATGGCTGAAATAGCTGCTCCATCGCTTCGGGGGGAATGGTGTCCCCCATATTCACAGTTCGAAATACGAGGTTCTCGCCATCCCTAACAAGGGCGATGCTGACGGGTTCGTTCGGATCGCCGTGCATCAGGGCATTCCCGATCAGGTTGGAGAAAACCTGACCAAGGCGATCATGGTCGCCATCCACCTCCAGGTCGGTCCATTCTGACTTATGGATAATGCGATCCGGATGACTGGCTGCCAACTCGGAAATCACCTGATCGAGTGTTTCAGCGATATTTTTTCGCGACCGCGTCAGCGTCAAGCCGCCACCCAGTCTGCCGCGCGCGAAATCCATGACATTGTCGATCAGCCCCGCCATGCGCGCCACGCTTCCCTCGATCAGGCCGACAATCGATTTCCCGTTCTCGCTCAATGGCTCCTTGCCAATCAGCCGCATCCCGCTGGCGATGCTGGCCAATGGATTGCGCAGATCGTGACCGAGAACCGCGATGAACTGTTCCCGCAATGCCGACGTTTCCTGTTCGTCCAGCAGCGCTTTATTGGTCTGCTCTACGGCGTGACCGGCCTCGATATGATAGGCGATCATCTCGGCAAACAGGTTGAACATGCCCAGCGTTTTAGGTTCGCTGACCTTCGCAGGTTTTGGCGAGATTGCGCAAAGCGTGCCGAAGAAGCTGCCGTCCGAAAGTAGGATCGGGACGGAAATATAGCTCTTCAGCCCATAAATCTGTGGCGTCTTGTGGTTGTGATATGTGGGATCGTTGTCGACGTCATCGATGGCCACCGGGTCCCGATGGTCCCGGATTTCGTTGCAGATCGTCGTTTCCACCTGGAGCTCTCCGCCAGGCTCCAGTCCGAAGGCAATCTCGTCCCGAACCCCGCAGGCGATCCAGCGATCTTCGGTCACTCGCGCGACCGCGGCAAAACCCATCCCGGTCGACTGGCAGACCACCTCGAGGATGGAAGGTACGACGCTGATAGCGCCGACCACTTCGANATCGCGGGAAAAATCCGAATTCATCANANCGTGATAGAGAATGCTNTATTCCGTGTCACTCTCCGGTGACGCAGGCCCTCTTCAGATGAAATTGCGACGCGGCGATCATCGGTAACTAAGGCGCCACACGCGGGGCGCACAACTCGACATGTCCGGGCCGCCTGCCCAGGCTTAAATCTCGACCTGGCTGCCAAGCTCCACCACGCGGTTGGTGGGCAAGCGGAAGAAATCCATGGCGGTCGCGGCGTTGCGCAGCATCCAGGAGAAGATCTTCTCGCGCCATATGGGCATGCCCGGCTTGTCGCTNGCCAGCAGCGTCTGCCGGCTGAGGAAGAAGCTGGTGTGCATCATGTCGAATGCGCCGCCGCAGCGGGACATTTCTTTCAGTCCCANCGGCACATTGGTTTCTTCCATGAAACCGTAATGCAGNATCGCGCGGTAGAACCCGTCGCCCAGATCGTGGATTTCGCAGCGCTTGTTCGCATCGACATAGGGCGCATCGGCGATCAGCACGGTCAGGATGACGACCCGCTCGTGCAGCACCTTGTTATGCTTGATGTTGTGCAGCAGCGCGCTGGGAACACCGGCGGTCTGGCTGGCCATGAAAATGGCTGTGCCGGGCACGCGGGTGGCGGAATTCTTCGCGCTCTTGGCGAAAATCTCGATCGGCAGCGCGGTCTCGCTCATCCGGTCCCGCATCAGCTTGCGGCCGCGCGACCAGGTGGTCAGCAGGGTAAAGGCGACGAGCCCCACTACCAGCGGGAACCAGCCGCCGTCGGGCACCTTGGCGAGGTTGGCGGCAAAATAGGCGCCATCGACGATTAGGAAGAACAGCACGACCGGCAGGGCAAGGAACCATTTCCACTTCCAGACGCCCACGAACAGCACGCCCATCAGCAGCGTATCGATGGTGACTGCACCGGTCACCGCGATGCCATAGGCGCTGGCGAGGCTGGACGAATTCTGGAACGTCAGGACGAGGATGATCACAGCCACCATCAGCGCCCAGTTAACGACCGGGATGTAGATCTGGCCCGCTTCGGTTTCGCTGGTGTGGCGAATGGACAGGCGGGGCATGAAGCCCAGTTGCATTGCCTGATGCGTGATACTGAACGCACCGGAAATCACGGCCTGGCTGGCGATGAAGGTCGCCAGGGTGGCAAGGATCACCAGCGGCAGGCGGAATTCCTCGGCAGCCAGCAGGAAGAACGGGTTGCGCACGACTTCGGCGGCCTGTTCGGCCGGCAGGCTCACGATCATGGCGCCCTGCCCGAAATAATTGAGCAGCAGGCACGGCATGACGAAGCCGAACCAGGACAGGCGCATCGGCCCGCGTCCGAAGTGGCCCATGTCGGAATAAAGCGCTTCCGAACCGGTCACGGCGAGCACCACGGCGCCCAGCGCAAAGAATGCGACTGCACCGTCGGTCAGGAAGAACTGCACCGCGTACCACGGGTTGAGCGCCCACAGGATGCCGGGATGCTGGATGATCTGATTGAGGCCGAGGCCGGCGATGGTCACGAAATAGACGATCATCACCGGCGCGAAGAGCGCGCCCACCTTGGCCGTGCCCCTGCTCTGCAGGAAGAACAGGAAGATCAGCAGCACCAGCGCTATGGGAATGACCAGCGGATCCAGCCCCGGATTGACCACCGTCAGGCCTTCGACCGCCGAAAGCACCGAGATGGCCGGGGTGATCATGCTGTCGCCATAGAACAGCGATGTCGCAAACACGCCCAGCAGCACGACCAGCCAGCCATAGCTCGATCGGCCCATGTGGCGGCTCAGCAGAGCGACGAGCGCCAGGCTGCCGCCCTGCCCCTTGTTGTCCGCTCGCATCAGGATGGTGACATATTGCAATGCGACCACGATCAGCATCGACCAGAAGATCAGGCTGACCACGCCCAGCACGTGCAGGCGATCGATCGCGATGCTGGCAGCGCCCGCGAAGGTTTCACGAAAGGCGTAAAGCGGGCTGGTACCGATGTCGCCGAAGACGACGCCGATGGCGCCCACGGCCAGCGCCGTGCGCGATCCGCTATGGCCATGGCCGCCATGCGAATCCGCAGGCGGCACGCCTTCGTTCAGCGGTGGCGGCGCGGGAACGGGATCATTCATGCTGGATTGGGTTTCCGACAACTTCGTGTCACTCGGCCTGTATGGCGAAGTCGCCGCGATTAGCAGCATGTATTCGCACCCGCAACAAGGGACGCAACATGCTGTTTATTCTTCGGTTTCTACAGAGCCTTCCTGCTCGGTCACGCCGAGAATCGCCTCAAGCCGCTCGAGTCGCGCCGCCAGTGGCCCCCGCCACTCGGCATCTGCCGGTGCACTTTCCAGCAATTCGCGCCACAGGGTCAGCGTATTGGCGGGTTCGCCAGCACGCAGGAAAGCAAGGCCAAGGAAATAGGTTGGCGCCGGATTTTCCGGGCTGACTTTCTCTGCTTGCGAATAGGCATAAAGCGCCGCGGCGGTCAGCCTGCCCCCGGCATGCTCCACCAGTGCATTGCCAAGAGCCAGCCATGCTTCGCCATCCTTCGGGTTCTCGGCAACCGCATTGCGCAGGAAATTCGCGGCCTGATCGTGCTGGCCGCGGCGGGTAAAGGCATCGGCCGTGACCACGAAGCGCGACGGAAGCCGTCCCTCGGGATAAAATTCGCGGCGCGCCTCGACCATCAGTTCGCCGGATTGCGCCGCATCGTCGCGTACCGGCGATGCAGGGGCGGACGGCTGGCCAGGATTTCCCTGTGCCGCATAGCCCGCCAGTCCGAACAGCAGCGCCGAGCCGAAGAGCNTCCACAGCGTGCGTGGCAGCTTGAGTACGAACACGGCTAGCGCNAAGACCAGCGCCGTCAGGATCAGGATCGGCAACCAACTCATGCGCGGCCCCGCATGCGGCGGATCAGGATGCCNCCTGCCANCAGTATCAACAGNACGGGAATGGCAAACAGCGGCCATGTCGTGGCGCTGACCGCCGGTTTGTAGCTGACGTAGTCGCCATAGCGCTGCATCAGCCAGCCGCGCACCTCTTCCGGGCTTTCGCCGGCTGCAATGCGGATGCGGACCTGATGACGCATGTCGCCCGCCATCGGCGCATCGCTATCGGCGATGGACTGGGACTGGCATTTGAGGCAGCGCAGAGTTTCCATCAGGTCCTGCGCTGCGGCCTCCTGCTGCGGATCGTCGAGCTGGCGATAGGCATAGGGCGCCGGCGGCAGGGAATCCTGCGCTGCCGCGGGACCGAACATGCCGAACAGTAAAACGGTGTTCAGCAGCAAAATCATACGTCTCATTGACGTGCCTCCGCCAACNGTTGGAGCAGAACCGGCACATCGCNTTCGCGGATATCGCCGATATGCTGATAGCGGATCACGCCCTTGCCATCGATCACGAAGGTCTCGGGAACCCCCGAAGATCCGATCGCCAGCTGCACCTCGGACAGGTCGTCCCGCCCGATACGCACGTAGGGATTGCCATGCTGCGCCAGGAAACGCGCNACGTCCTCAGGCCGGTCGCGAATGGCAACACCCACGATTTCAGCACCTTGCTCCTTCAGCGCTTCGAGATGCGGCGCTTCTGCGATGCAGGGCAGACACCAGCTCGCCCAGATATTGAGCAGGCGCGGCTTGCCGTCGGCGAAATCCACATTGGCGACGCCCTCCGCGCCTTCCATCGCGGGCGGCAGGTCGAAATAGGGAAGCTCCTGTCCGACCATCCGGCTTTCGACGAAATCGTCCCGCGGCTGCGTCAACTGATACGCCGCCAAGCCGATAAANAGCGCAAAGGCGAACAGGGGAACCCACAGGCGCCAGTTCATGCCAGTGCCTCCCGGTCGGCCCGGCGCTCTGCGATGCGGACGGCAAGGCGGCGGTTGCGGATATCGGTTATGACACGCCCGATCAGCGCGAGCACGCCGCCCAGCGCCACCAGCAGTCCGCCATACCAGATCAGCGGCACGAAGGGCTTCCACCACAGGCGGAGCTGCCAACGGCCATCAGGGGTACGGTCGCCGACCACTGCATACAGCTGGCCATTCCAGCGCGTCAGCAATGCGCTTTCGGTGGTCTGCTGCGGCGGCGCCCAGAAATTGCGCGCTTGCGGTGTCAGCACGCTGGCTTTGCCGCCATCGTAACGCGCCGAAATCCGCGCCTGCATGGCCGTCCAGTTCGGCCCGGCCATGGGCTCGACCCCTTGTAACTCGATGCTCCACGGTCCCACGCTCGTGCGACCACCTTCCTCGAGCGCGGCCAGGCGTTCCTGTGTGAAAGCGCTTTCGCTTGACATGCCGAGCAGTGCAACGGCGATCCCGAAATGCGCGACCACCATGCCCCAGGTCGCGAGCGGTGTGCGCGACAGCTTGCGGCGGCGCAGTGGCAACAGGCTCGCCACAGCGAGGCCGAGACCCAATGCCAAGCCCAGCAACGGAAGAATGCCAATTTCGGCGAGAATGCTAGCGAGGAGCAGTGCGGCCAACACCAGAGCACCGAACAATGCGACTTCCTTGCCGATCCGGTCCAGACGGTCCTGCCGCCAGCGCAGTAGTGGCCCCACCCCCATCACCACCAGCATTGGAATGGCGAAGATCGCCCCCACGGGGTTGAAGTAAGGCGGCCCCACCGACACGCGCACGTCGAAAGCTTCGGTCAACAGCGGATAGAGCGTACCGAGCAGTACGATCGCCAGAATGGCGCTGAGCATCACGTTATTGAAGACCAGCGCCCCTTCGCGGCTGGCAATCCGGAAGCGCTCGCCCTCGCTGATGGTACTGGCGCGCAGAGCGAACAACAGCAGCGCGCCGCCGATGAATATGCCGAGCAGGACAAGAATGAAGGTCCCGCGTTCCGGGTCGACGGCAAAGGCGTGCACGCTGGTCAGGATGCCCGAACGCACAAGGAATGTGCCGACCATGCTCATGGAAAAGGCGACGACGCCAAGCATAATTGTCCACGTCCGCAGCGCATCCCGGCTGGCCAAGACGCTGGCGGAATGGAGGAGCGCGGTCGCTGCAAGCCAGGGCATGAGGGAGGCATTTTCGACCGGGTCCCAGAACCACCAGCCGCCCCAGCCCAGTTCGTAATAGGCCCAGTAACTCCCTGCCGTGATCCCGACAGTCAGCCATACCCANGCACCCAGCACCCANGGCCGCATGGCGCGGGCAAACTCCGGCGTGACCTGCNGTGTCAGNAATGCGCCCACGGCGAAACTGAAGGCAACGGANAGGCCGACGTAACCNAGGTAGAGCGTAGGCGGATGGAACGCGAGGCCGATGTCCTGCAGCAACGGATTGAGGCCCATCCCCTCCGCAGCCGGCGTCGGCAGGCGTTCGAAGGGGTTCGAGCTCAGGAGCAGGAAGGCATAGAAGCCCAGGGATACAACACCCTGTGCAGCGAGCGTTGCATTCATCGTGCGCTCGGGCAGGCGGNGTTCCACCAGCGCGATCAGGGCGCCNGCAAANCCCATCACCATGACCCACAAGAGCATCGAGCCTTCGTGATTTCCCCACGTGCCCGACAGCTTGAAGATAAGCGGCTTCATCGAATGCGAATTCGACACCACCAGTTTGACCGACAGGTCGGTAATCGCGAAGAGCCACACCAACATGGCAAAGGAGAATGCGACCAGCACGCCCTGCGCGATGGCCGCGGGCCGGATCAGCTTGGCAAGTTCGCTGGTGCCATTGTCGCGTACCGCGAGGAAGCCGGCCACCATCTGCGTCGCGGCAAGCGCGGCGGCGAGCCACAGCGCGGCAAGACCCAGTTCGGCAATCATTCCAGGCCGACCGTCGTTTCCTCGGCCATCTTCGCGGCCTGATGTTCGGTCATTTCCTGCAATTCGCGGGGCACGTAGTTTTCGTCATGCTTGGCGAGAAGATTGTCCGCAATGAAGGTGCCATCCGGGCCAAGCCGGCCTTCCGCCACTACGCCGGATCCTTCCACGAACAGGTCCGGTGCGATCCCGCTGAAGCGCACGGGCACACGGGCATCGTCCTTGCCGGTCACTGCGAAGGTCAGCGTCACGCCGTCCGCCGCGGTTTGCAGAGAACCCTGTTCTACCATGCCCCCGAGTCGGACTGCCTGTCCCGGTGCAGGCGGGTTCTCCAGCATCTGTTCCGGCAGGTAAAAATAGCTGGCCTGATTGCGCAGCGCATAGGCAGCCAGCAGGCCGGCGCCCACAAGCGCCACCAGCGCGAGCACCACCAGCACGAGCCGCTGATGCTTTGGCTTGAATGCACTCATTTGCGTCTGCTTTCCTCGCGGCGCTTTTCAGCACGCTTCATGTCGATCCAGGCCCATGCCACCATGGCTAGTGTGCCCAGAATGCCGACTGCATAGGCAGCCACGACGAAATCCCACTGATCCAACGCTTCGCGCATCAAACTGCCTCCATCGCCCTGCGACGCAGGCGGGCTTCNGCCTGAACATCGGCCAGCAGCGCCCGCATCCGGGCCAGCACGACGCCCGCGAAGAGCAGCGAGAAACCGAATACCGCGATGAGCAGCGGCACCAGGAATTCAGCATCGATCGCGCTTTGGCCCATGGTGATGCTGGGTGGCTGGTGGAGCGAATTCCACCACACCACGCTGCGGTTGATGATCGGAATGTTGATTGCACCGAGCAAACCGAAGATCGCCGGAATGCGTGCGGAAACGCCTTCGCGCTCGGCCGCCTGTGCCAGCGCGATATAAGCGACATAGAGGAAGGCCAGNACCAGCATNCTGGTGAGCCTGCCGTCCCACACCCACCATGTTCCCCANGTGGGCCNNCCCCAGATCGANCCGGTGATGAGGCAGATGAGNGTAAAGACNAGCCCNGGCACCGCCGCGGCACGAGCGGCGAGCGCNGCCAGAGGATGCCGCCAGACGAGGAAAACCAGGCTGGAAAGGGCGATTGCCGTCCATCCGCCCATGCCCAGCCATGCCGCCGGTACGTGAAGGAAGAGAATGCGGACAGTTTCGCCCATCAGCCGATCGGGCGACACCTGGGTAAGGCCCCACCACAAAGCTCCCGCACTCACCAGCAGTCCACCGATCAGGAAGATCGGCGTCAGCAAGCTGGCAAGCGANAGNAAGCGTTTGGGATTGGCGAAGCCNTGCATCGAATTTTACCGTCCGGCACCGCTTTGACAGCGCGGCCCCTCCCCCGCAAGGGCGCAGTGTCAGCGGCCGATAAGTTCCTGTGCCATGCGGTCCGCGACCTGATCGGGCGAGGCCCCGGAACTGTCGCTCTCCTGCCAGATCTGCTCGAGCCGGCCCGGGATCAGCGCGATGCGCTTGCGCACCTCGTTGATGTCGCACGGCGCCTTGTCGTTGCGGCACAGATATTCCAGCGTTACCGAAATGATCCCGCCTGCATTGATGACATAATCCGGCGCGTAGAGAATACCGCGCTTGGCCAGCATCGGTCCGTGCTCGGCCCGGCGTAGCTGGTTGTTCGCACCGCCGGCGACGATCTGGCAGTCGAGCCGGGCGATACCTTCGTCATCCAGTACCGCGCCCAGCGCGTTCGGGCTGAATACGTCACAGGCAATGGACATGATCGCATCGGGCGCAGCGGTTTCGGCACCGATTTCCGTGGCCAGCGCTTCGGCGCGGTCCATGTGGATATCGGATAGCGTCAATTTAGCGCCGTCCTTGGCGAGCAGGCGGGCAACGCCTCCACCCACACTTCCCGTGCCCTGGATGGCGACATGCACGCCTTCGACACTGTCCTTGCCAAGCTTGTGCTTCACCGCGGCCTTGATGCCTAGAAAAATGCCCAGCGCGGTGAACGGACCGGGATCGCCGCCAGCAGCGTCATCACCTTCGACCGGAAGGCCGGAGACAAACTGCGTGCGCTCGGCCACGGCTGCCATATCGGCTTCCGAAATGCCAACGTCCTCGGCCGTAACGTATTTACCGCCCAGTGCATCCACCGCATCGGCGAAAGCGGCGAGCATTTCGGGCGTCTTGGCCTTGTCCTGGTTGGCCAGGATTACTGCCTTGCCACCGCCCATGGGCAAACCGGCCATCGCGTTCTTGTAACTCATACCGCGCGACAGGCGCAGCGCATCGCGCATGGCGTCGGACGCATCGGCATAGTGCCAGAAACGCGTGCCGCCGGCACCCGGCCCGAGGTGAGTGGAATGGAGCGCGATGATCGCTGTCAGACCGCTTTTCGCGTCACGTACAACCTGTACGAGTTCGTGGTCGTCGAAATCCGCTTCGGTCCAGAATGCCGTCATGCGCCGTATGCCCCCAGAGAGGTGTTATGGACGGCTGATAGCGGGAGAAAATGGGGCGATCGACGGGGTTCGAACCCGCGACCTCCGGTACCACAAACCGGCGCTCTAACCAACTGAGCTACGATCGCCACATGCCCCCGGAACCGCCCGGGAAGGGGGCCTGTTACGCATGCAAGGGCCAGCGTCAAGCGGCCCTGCACAACGGCGCGTGCCTGTTGCACAATGAACGGGAATTGGGAAGCGAAAAACGCGCCTGCGCACATTGCACGCAATTATCTTTCGCGGTTGATGCTGCACTTTCGGACGCTAATGTTCCGCCGATGATCAATCCGGGCGAATCTTCAGCCGATAAACTTCTTGCGCGGGAAGGCGTCCAACGCATTCCGAGCGAAGAACTGGAACTGTTCCAGTTACGCGATTTCGTGCCGCCAGATCTGTGCCAGGAACTGATTTCCTTGATNGANCAGGATCGCCGTCCCTCGACCTTGGCCGATGCGGGCGACGATAATTATTTCCGCACCAGCGAGACCTGCGATCTCGATGCCGGATTACCGGCAGTNATGCGAATGGAAGCTCTGCTCCANGCNCTGAACGGTATCGATCCGGCTCATGGCGAACCGTTGCAGGGTCAGCGCTACGATGTGGGGCAGGAATTCAAGCCGCACTGCGACTATTTCAATCCGGGCGGCAAGGACTGGACGCGATACTGCTCCGTAGCGGGGCAGCGCACCTGGACCTTCATGATCTATCTCAACGATGTCGATGCCGGCGGCGCGACGCGCTTCAAGGCTGCCAAGAAGATGTTCCAGCCCGAAGCCGGCAAGTTGGTATGCTGGAACAACCGCCGCCCCGACCTGCGCGAAAACCCCAATACGATCCACCACGGCATGAAGGTCAGGAAGGGGCTGAAATACGTGATTACCAAATGGTACCGGGAAAAGCCCTGGGGGTGGTAAGATGATTGAACCTGGCAAAATCCATGACGGTGGTTGCCATTGCGGCTCGGTACGGTTCCGTTTCACCATGCCCGCCGATCCGGTGATCCGGCGCTGCAATTGTACTATCTGCGCGATGAAGGGCGTCGTCATGCTTGATGTGCCGATCGCAGATTGCAAAATCACGGCGGGTGATGATGCGTTGACGCTTTACACATTCGGCAGCGGACAGGCCCGGCACAGGTTCTGCGCTCGATGCGGCATCCATCCCTTTCACCAGTTACGATCCGAACCCGATCACTACGGCCTCAATCTTGCCTGCATCGATGGAATGACAATCTACGATCTGGCCGAAGTCCCCGTATTCAATGGACAGGACCACCCGGCCGATGGTGGAGAGTACACTTACGCAGGCATGATGCGGTTCGAACGAACCGGCGGCCCAGATCGCGCATAAAAAAGGGCGGCCCTGCCGGACCGCCCTTTGGTAAAGCCTNGAGGCTCGCCTCGCTCAGTTCTTCTTGAGCGACAGGCCGCCGAAACGCTTGTTGAAGGCTGCGACGCGGCCGCCTTCCTGAATCTGCTTGGTGCCGCCCGTCCATGCCGGGTGACTGGTCGGATCGATATCCAGCGAAAGCGTGTCGCCTTCCTTGCCCCAGGTGGAGCGCGTCTGGAATTCGGTACCATCGGTCATCTTGACCGTGATCATGTGGTAATCGGGGTGACCTTCGGCCTTCATGGTAATCGTCCTTCTAGCTTCGGAACGGTTCCGACCGGTCCAGCTGTGAATGGGAAAGGCGCGCGCATAGCGGCGAGCACCGATATTGGCAACCTTATTCGGGTGCGTCGGCAATCATCGCTGTGAAGCTCACTTCGCAGGTCACCTTGCCTTCGACCGATGCCGCGCCAGCGAATTTACAGACCCGGGCGCGCTTCTGCACGAACTCGGCTTTCAGATCGAGCAGGACGCCCGGCGTCACCGGAGCGCGAAACTTGGCGTTCTCGATGGCCATGAAATACACGAGCTTGCCCGATCCGGCGAGCCCGAGGCTTTCCACCGCAAGAACACCGGCGGCCTGTGCCAAGGCTTCGATCTGCAGAACCCCGGGCATGATCGGCGCACCGGGGAAATGGCCCTGGAAAAAATCTTCGTTGAAGCTGACGGCCTTGACCGCGTGTATCCGCTCGTCAGGGACGAGCTCCTTCACCCGGTCGACGAGAAGCAGGGGATAGCGATGCGGAAGGCGCTTGAGCACCTCGACCACGTCGAAACCGGAATCACTCATCACCCTGCCCCTATTTTCCGAAATCAGCGGCCCGAAGGCTGTGCGGGCTGCTGCTGCTGTGCAGGCTGCTGACCGGCCTGTTGCTGCTGCTGCGCTGCCTGCTGCTGGGCGACATTGAGCAGGACCTGCGAAACCGTCTGCTGCGTTGCCAGCGATTCCTGGCGCGGACGCCAGCCGGCAGGCGGTGTCGTCTGAACGCTGGGAACGCGCTGGTTCAGCGCGGCGACGAGATCGTCGGTCACGTTCACTGCGTCAGGCGCCCACTGGATCGCATCGGGGTTGAGCAGGAGCTGGATCTTCTTCTGCTGGACGACCTGCTGCTGGACGTTCTGATAATCGTTGATCAGCTGCTCGATGGCATAGGTCTGGGCGAGGACGATCGGCTGGGATGCCTGCTGGAGCTGCTGCTCTTTCTGCTGCAGCTGCTGCACCACGGACTGGTTGGCCTGTGCTTCGGCCTGGCTGATCTGACCGTTGCTATCCGTATCGAGGCTCTGCTGAAGCGTCTGCATTTCCTGACGCATCGTGCGGAGCTGAGTGATCTGGCTCGCGAATTGCTGGTCGATCTGCTGATAGGCGTTGATGCGCGCCTGGCTGCGAACGATCACGGCTTCCGGGCTGCTGGTGGCAATGCCTGCAACCTGCGCCGCAGCAGGAGTCGCGATGGCGGCCACGCTGGCAAGCGAGGCGGCAACGATGGCTTTTGCGAAAATTTTCATCAGAATTGCGTTCCTACGTTGAAGGTGAAGACTTTGGTATCGTCTCCAACCTGCTTTTTAAGCACGTGAGCTACATCGATCCTGAACGGACCNAAGGGCGANTTCCAGTTCACGCCCACACCCACTGANATACGCGGCGACGGGCTGTCGCCAACGAAGACCTCCCTGAAGTAGGTCCCGCCAATGATGCTTGGAGGATTGACGGTGCCATCGGGCGCAACCGGGCTGGTCACGAGTTCGACGGTAGGGTTCCCGTCGGCGCCGACGCCCGACTGGACGAACAGCAGATTTCCGCTGCCGTCGGTCGCTTGGAGGCCGTTGGGATAATCTTGGAGAACCGGCTGCGTAATGTCGAACAGCGAACCGACGTCGAGGAAGATCGAAGGACGCAGGCCCATCTCGCGGGCACCGCTGCCCAG
>FUFK010041114.1_pt1 | contig 85541 bp, 80 predicted proteins | sample 1021851 | NCBI WGS metagenome assembly FUFK01 (sample SAMEA51879418, study PRJEB19060) | metagenome
ATTTTATGTCTGCAAAACCATCTTGTAAATATTCTATTTTAGTTAACCAGCTATTATCAACATATCTAATAAAATAGTGCTGATCTAAATAGTCATCTCCTTCTTGTCTTTTTTTATTAAACTCAAATAAAAATTCTAGCCCGCTAACTTTACCTAAAGTAGCAGCATCTGACCATGACGTTTCAGTTCCATCATAAAATGTTTGTGCTTTATTTTCATAGCCAAACCTAGCTATTTTTCTAATACCTAAACTTAAATTGTAATCAAAAGGAGTTTTTACAGTGTTTGTTTGTAATCCATTCTGAATAGAATAAACATCTACATCTGATATAGAAGTTCCACCGTTAGCGGCAACATAGAATGTAGAAAATTTTAAATATTTATTTATTTGTGCATTAGTACTAAGACTAAACAATAGTAATATGTATACAAACTTATTCATCCATTTGTAACCATTCAGAACTTCTTAATACATTAAGTATTTCTTCATGACTGTATTTTGTTTTTCCACTAAAAAAATCTACATCATTTTCATTTTCATCTTTCCATATAGGATCATTACCCTGATATTTAACAATTGCTTTATTTTTAGACACGTTATATCTTAAAAAATCTTTACTTAAATTTAATAAATATCTGTTTCCATTTTCATCAACTCCAAAATTCAAACTATCAATATCTGATGACTCAACTATTACATATGTATAATTATTATACATTATCTTAAACTTGTTGAAACTAAACTAGCATCAGCAACTGCAAACGCTGCACCACCAGTATATTTTTTTAAACTTGCAGAATGAACTTCATAAAATCCCCCTGCGCTTATTGTAGTTAAAGGAAATATATGTATTCTTTGATCTGTGTTGTCTATACATTTAAATACATTTTCAACTATTGTAGGAACATTAGCTACTGTACTAGTAGTAGCTCCATGAGTTGTATTTGTAGTATCAACGGCAGAAGTTAATTTTTGCACAGCACATCTCACATTGCTACCATCTGATGTAAGTACAACAGCTTTAAATACATAAAAATCACCAATAGTTAAGTCACTACTTACAGTATGATATATTCTTTGGTGAAAACTTGATGTGCATTGTGTGTTAATAGTACACCTTACACCACCCCCATCTAAAGCTGTAAATGTTCTAACACCAGAATCTCCACCATTTTTTTCTATTGTCCAATTATCTATACTAAAATTAGATCCTAATCTTGCACTATCTGAAGAAGTTCCGTGTGAACTTAAATCAGAGTTTTCTACTAGCTCTGATCCCAAGCCTGTACTTTTTAAATTAAAAATAACAGATGTTGAATCTTGTATACCACCTACTATACCTGTTCCAAATTTATACCACGCTAATAAACTACTACTTGCAGATCCGTCATTATGATTAAAAGTTTTTCCACCATTATATATTTCTGTTATTTGATCATCTGTAAGAGATGTATTATAAATAGCCATATCACCAAGCTTTCCATGATGAGATGACGCACCTGTTCCATTAGCTGCTCTTCCAAATTGAACCCTATTAAATGTACCTAGTGTCTCTTCATCTATTATTGTTATGGCACTTTGTGTAGCTGGATCAATTCTAGTTCCATTAAAAAATAAAGATAATTGATTTGATGTAGTATTATATACCATAGCTAAATGATTAAAATCATCAGCTTCTACTGTGTCATTTCCTCTTACTAAAACAGCTTTGTTTGTTGTTCCTCCCACTTTGTATATAGCTCTGAAAAGCTCATCACCTGTTATATATTGTAATTCTATTTTATTATTTCCATCAGAATCTTTACATGCGCTAAAAAATGCTTCATTACCACTAGTTGTGTCTATCTTAACCCAAACACTAATAGTGCCTTGTTCAAAACCTATTGAAGATGCTAATGTAGAAGCATCAACATAATCACCACTTCCATCAAGTTCTAAAACTCTTTTTGTAGTAGTTGCAAATCTTTTTTTACTATTTGCTAAACTTAATGAACTAGCTACACCTAACATTAGTCACCAATATACGCTATAACTGCACCCGAGTTTATTGCTATTCTTTTGTATCTTCCAACTATTGTTGTTCCTAAAGGAAATGTTTGTGCGTTTGTAAGCTCTTGACCTCCACCACCAGACTCTAATGTTTCAGAACCCACTGCTATTGAATGTGACCCTCCATTTGCACCACCTGAATATATATCAGCACCACCTGCACCTTCTGTAGTGACGTACTGCATATCGCCCTTATTTGTATCTGCTACTAAACCACCATGTGTATCAAAAGTAGTATTTTGATCTAATATAAGTATAGCTACAAATACTTTATTTAAAGGTGGTGTTATTACTCCAGAACTACCAGATGTAAAAACTGATCCTAATTGACCAAAGCTTTTATTATATAAATCATCTATATTTGCCATAATTTTTTTTTACAAAGTTAATAAATTTATTCTTTTTCTAGAGACGTCACTTCACCAACATACTTAACTGCTTTTTTAGCAGTACCTATACTAGAGGGTATAATAGTATAATTAATAAAACGCCCATCATCTGTTGTAACAAATATATCTTTTTCAAGTTTTTTAAGATACTTTAATGTCACTGTATCTGGCTCATCTTCATCATCTAGTATTGATATTAAAGCTATAATAACTGTTGCTATACCCAAGCCTCTTAAATGTGCTTTTATTTCTTCTTGTTTAGCAGGAGATAAAGATTTAAACTCATCATAAAACTGATTCATAGAAATCTCTCCTCTAAAATATCTTCTAACAAACTGAGCTGCAAATCTAGTTGAAGCTTGATAGCTACCTATGTTTACTTCACCAAATCTATTTATTTCTTCACCTCCAAATCTATCGTTAATTAATGTAATAAACCATTTTTTAAATTGTAAAATAGCTCTACCAAAAGAATACATAGACAATAAACTTGCATCTAAAGCTGTATATCCTTCACCATGTAATGTAGCTATTTTATTATTAATATATCTAACTCTTTGTTCATCTATAATACCAGTGTTATATTCAGCATCTGTTAAAAAACCCAAGAAACTAGCCCCTTGTATATAGTGTTCTGTCTTATCCATAAAAATAAATGAAGCCTTTTCTATTTTACCCCATAAACCTTTTCTTTCAGATAAATGAACAAAATCATCAAAACTATGCTGAACTACTCTATATCTTTTTAATATATCTAACGCTTTGCCACGATCTTTAAAATATCTAATCTCACCTTTTACAAACTGACTTCCACCTCTTTTTCTTAACTCTTGATATTTACCTGCTAATAAATTACCAGCACCAATAGAAATATCAAAACCTAATAATCTAAGAGAAGTAAGTTTAACGAAACCATCTATTACTTTATCTCCTGTCTTACCTACAAAGCTTTGTTGTTTACCTCTTCCTAAAAATCCTTCTTTCCACCAACCTGTTAAATATTTTACTGCATTAACATTATCTAAATTTTTATTAAATGCTATTGCCGCATCTGTTAGTATAGATAAATTATTCATACCACCAAATCTTTGTAAATCAGCTTCAGTGCCATCATACTTTTTATCACCATTACTAAATAAAGATCCACGAACAAATTCTAATAAAGCTGTATTAATATCTAAAGTAGTTAGTTCAGACTTTATACCTTTTCTTCTTTCATACTCCTGTATAATTTCTAAATCTAAATCTGTAGTACCTTCAGGTTTTTCATCCATAAATCTTTTTAAAATAGCACCATGATTTATCAAAGTATCATATTCTACATCTGATAATTGTATTAAACTACCATCTTCGTTTCTTCCTATTTTTTTAAACTTCTTAGCTTTTCTTCTTAGTTTTTCTAACTCATTTATTTTTCTACCAGTAGTTAAACTAATAGCTNCTGTCCTGCCTTTATAAACTTCATTTTTCCACTCATAAAAAGTTTTTAATTTTTCTTTACCATCTAAATCTATACCCTTTACTTTTACTCTATCATAATCAGAAGAATTAATAATCATATTATATAATCCAAACAAACCACTTTTATCATATGATTCTAATACACCCATTTGCATACCAGGCACATATGTTTCTAAAGACTTCATACCACTATCTCTTTGAGCGTCAAACATAATTTTAGTAACTGCTCTATATTCTAAATAATAATCTCTTTCTTCTTTTGTTAAATTATTTCTTTTTGTAGCATATTCTTGTTCAGATAATAGTCTTATTTTACCATCTTCTTCCACTATAATATTTCCATATATCATTCTATATTTTTCGGATGGTCGTAGTGATGCAGACAGCCTTTCTAACACTGTTAGTCCCTTATTTTTAGATTTAACTAATGCATCATTTTTTTCTTTTATTCTTTTTCTATAAACATTAAAACGATTTATATAGTTTGTGTATTCTATTTCTGCTTGATTAATTAATTCTTGTAGCTCTGGTCTATCACTAGTCATATTATTTGCACCTAACCAAGTTCTAAAATTAGATATATCTTTTTGTTGCGCACCGTCTTCTCCTGGTATTACATATTTAAAGTTTTGTTTTTTTGCAGACTCTTGTAAAAACTTACTTTGCTTTTCAAACATTTTTTGTCCTATAGATTTTTCTATTAAATATGATATACCTTTTGTAGCTGTATTATCCATTTTTCTAAACTGATTAGCTAGATCTACTAAATCTTTAATAGTATACGAACTTAAAGGTTTTCTTGATAAAGTGTTTTCAAACTTTTTTACTATATTAAAATCATTAAGATATGTAGAATATCTAGTTTTAAGTATTTGATACGTTCTTGATTTTTTATCAATTACTTCACTTCTTATACCTTTATCAGCTAGCCANTGATTAAAAGTAAACTCNTTNTCCATATCNCCTAAATAATCTTTATTNAATGANGTGTTAGGGCCTACATATTTTTTTGCNTTTCTTTTTGGTCCTTTAAAAGCATCTTCTTCTAAAACTATAAACCTATCGTTTTCTGAACTCTTTTGTATTTCTTCTAATACTGAATATTTATCTTTTGGATTAANCACCATTTGTTCAGCCAACTCTAACTCTACTGTGCTACCTTCATCATANTCTCTATTTTGATCTTCTTGNATAATTCTTTCTATTTCGTTATTAATACTTTCCATATATTTTTGATCAAAGAAAGGTGTAAATGATATAGCTTTCGGATAACCTGTAAATCCAAATTCATTAAACTCTGCTTCTAATTCAAAAATTAAATTCTTTTCTTGATCACTAAGTTTAGCAAAACTTTTTCTTATATCGTTAATAGTTTTATATGATGTAAGTTCATTAATCTCTACTGTATTGTATGTTAATGTTTTAGTGCCATCTTTCTTTTCTACAATTTCTAATATTCTATTTAAGAATAAATTATCAGGTTTTAATTGTTGTAAATCTTCTAGCTCTTGAATTAATGTTTTAGGATCTCTAGCGCCATATAATAATGTCATACGCTTTTTTAAATTATTAACGATGACTTGATTTATTATTCTTGATTTTAAATGCGCTCTTTTATTATCATTTAGAAACTGTACTGCAGATTCAGTAGTTAATAAGCTCTGCATATACGGAGTATATCTTATATCTGTTACGCTTGCTCTATTTAAAAAACTATCAAATAAATTCATAGCATGACTTACTATAGGATTACTTTTACTATCTCCTAATGTATATGGTATATTTAATCCAACTTTTGTTTTTCTNGTTTTAATATTTACAGTCTCTGGATTAATTATAATTTCATTATTAATTATTTCTTCTATTTGATNTCTTATAATTTTNANCTCTAATGGATTTTTTTCTATACTTTGATGCACCGTAAATGCTTTACCAAAAGGNCTAACTACATCATTATTAAACTGCTGTAAACCATACANCATTAATACTACATCTATATTAGCAGATCTATCATTATTCAATAAATCTTGTATATTTATATTAACACCATCTTTTAGTCTATTAGATAGTTTTGACCAGTTTGTTTTGCTAGATAAGTTTTTACCTAATTTTTCATTTTGCAAAAAAGTTATTAAAGAATTAAATGACATATCATATTCTTTACCAAACATTTTTTCTATATCACTGTTTCTTGAAACATAACTTTTGCTTTGACCTTTTTTAAAAGCCATGTATTTTTTTACAATAGGGCTATTAAATATTAAAGATATATCTTCAAGACTATACCCTAATCTTCTAAGTGTTACATATGGAAATATACTTTGGTAGTTTAATCCAAGTTTTTCTGCATATTGATANTTAGCATTATCTAATACTATATTTAATAACTGCGCTACACCATACCAATTACCTGTATTATTTTCTAATGTAGTATCATCAAAAAATTGCGTAACTTCTCTAGTTTCCCCTTGTAAGTTTGTAAATGATATATTAAAAGGTAGTTGTTCATTATTATTAGAAAATACATTATATACTCTTTGTAACGCTGCAACAATACCTACTAGACGTTTAGAAGGAACATTCTCTTCAAACATTTTAGCATCACCCTGTGGTAACAATTGTGTAGGTATATCAATTTTTGATAGCTCTGTATTTTTTTCTACACTTTCAATAGATTTTTTAGAAACTTCGTCAAAGTCTATATTAGATTGTAGTTCATTTTTCTTTTCTACTTTACTTACTAATTGTACATACTTATCAAAAAAATCATTAGTCTTTAATCTCCAGCTTTTATTTTTAACTTTAGTTTCAATATCTGTCCATTTAAAATTCATATGCACAGAATCTCCATCTAAATCTGCACCCCAATATGAACTTACTTTTGCAGGTATAGATATATTAGAAGATGGCGTATTAGCCAATCTATCATGAAACTCTTTAACAATAAATACAGCGCTACTTACTTTACCATGTGCTGGTATTCTTGTGCCTATAAATATATCTCCTATATTTACTCCTTGAGCTTTAAGATATTCAGGAACCCATGCTTCTGATACAATTATATTTGGATTCTCTTCTCTTAAATCTAATATAGCAGATTCAAAATCACCTTTGTTCTGTTCATTAGTAAACTTATCTGCGATAAAATTACCATTATCATCAAAGTAATCATCAGNAGTTTTGTAAGATTGTAATCCTAAACCTAAACTAGAGCTTTGATATGCTATAGATCCTTTAGTATACATTTTAGTACCTTTGTGCGCTATACGTCCACCAGCTATAGAATTGTATATAGAATTTAAATATGGATATCTAGGATCAGTAAAACCAAACATAGAGTCTACTAGTATACCAAANACNTCTGGACTCATTGAAGTTTTGAATGAATCTCTTTCTTTTATTACATCATCTTGTGTTGCGCCCTCATCTTTAATTAAAGCTTTATTTCTTTCTATATTATTAGCTTCCATTACTTCTTTTCTAAGCTGTAGCATTTCATTTACTAAGGCNTGTTCATCAACACCTATATTAGTAACTAAATGATANAATAACTGTGACGGAAAAAATCTTTCATTAGATTGTTTATCTAATTCTAATTGTATACCTAATCCTTCACCTGATAATGGTGTGTATCCATCTTGCATGTATAATTCATTCTGCAATCTATTTATTGTATCTATATCTTCATTTACATCATAAACATACTTAGATCCTTGCGGTCCAGACACACCATCTTTAAATACTTTAGTAGAAGACTCTGAAACAGCCATAACTAAATTACCATGTTTAAATATATTATCTCCTTTAAAATCTTCTATGGTATTTTCAGATATCATTCTATGTCTTTCTCTTAAAACATCTGCAATTTTTTTCAACTCAGGACTTGCTTGTTCCATTTTAGGTGTTAATGGATGTACAGCATATTTTAAATATACTGTTTCTCCAGATTTTATATCTGTATGATAATATACAAATTTTAAAACACTACCTACTTTTTGTATATCTCCATACTTGGAGGCTACAGCCTCTATTTGTTCTGGCAACATATAACCCATAGCATCATTTTCTATATAGTTATTTTCTTCTTCAGTAGTTATATTTAAATTATCATCTACATATAAGTCTTTAAATATTACAGGTTCTACTCCAACATTTTTATCAAACTCTGTATGACTTGCAATAGCACCCGCAGCTCTTTTTATATAATCTGTCTCGCTTTGTGATTGTCTATGATCATGTATAAAAACTTGTTGAGCCATAAACTTATTAGCTAGATATGATGTTAAGAATGCATCATAGGCTTCTCTTTTATTTTTTATTGCATTGTATTGCGTGTTACCTTCATATAGTTCAAGATTATTTTTAATATAATCGCTAAATTGTTTTACTAATTCAGGCATTTCTTTAATAGATAAATTACCATTTTTTTCTACAATTGTGTACGGAAATATATCTTGACCTTTTGTATATTTAGCATTTATAGCAGGATTATTTTTAAGTTTAGTTAATATAATATTTTTCATATTAGTATTATGAGCAGCAAAACTTTGTACATAATACCTTCTGCTTTTATCTGAAAATACAGCTATAGGTTGACTATATGTAAAACCCTCTGTGTTTTTCTTTTGATTATATACTCCTATAAAATTAAAAAAATCACTAGCAGTTAATTCTGTTGAAGTTAAAGCATTTAATGTTAATGACATATCTTCAAATTCTACACCTTCTTTGGATGATATAAAATATCTCATTAATCCAGAGTTTATTTCTATACCAAATGGGTTTTGTAATATATTACCCTCTTCATTTAATAATAAACCTTTTTGTAATTTATTACGTAATATTTCTGTATATATATTATTTTCTGGACTTAGTATATTAGATGAATCAAAATTATAGTCTTTACTAACTAACTCGGCTAATCTCATAGATTTATTATGTAAGCTATTTTGTTTGTTAAATATACTTACGCCTTGTTTTTCTACATTATCAACAATTGATAAAAAGTTTTTTGATCTTGACAATACAAGCCCTTGTGTTAATATTTGTCTTATTTCTTTTTGCCCTTTAAGATCTTTACCAACTTGATATTTAAAAAATCCAGTGGGTTTAAATTTATCTGTGGTTGGTGAAAATTCATTTTTACCTTTATATACAACCCATGTTTTATCATTATCAAGCTTTATAGTTTTTCTTCTTGAACCAGACTTTGTTGTAAAACCTATTTCTTTAAAATTAAAAAATATGTCTTCTAAATATTGTTGTTTATCATCAAATAGTATGGGGTTGTTAAGTAAGGCCTGTTTATCAATTAGTAATCCTTTTGGGCTATCGTCTAATAAAACACCTAATATTTCTTCTGCCGCTTCTCTTCTTGCAACTTTATCCTTAGGATCTACCTTAAATAAATTTGTATATATCTTTGCAATCTTATCATGCTTGCTTGTTCTGTCCTTTTGTAATATGTCTAATATAGATTTTAAAGCATTATCTTCTACAGAACTACTAGTAGCTGTATATTTTTTCCAAGTTCTTTTACCTTCTTTATCTATAATTAAAGTATTGTTCATTAGAGTTTCTATCTGTAATCCATCTAATGGTGATTTTAATTCAATAATTTTTGCATTAGTTACATCAGGATTTTGATAGACACTATCTAAAACAGTTAACATAGATTTTATTTCATGGTTAGTGCTTTTTCTTAATAGCATTACAAAATCAAAAGGTTCATTCTTAGTAGATTTAGAAATAGTTAAAAGCTCATGCAATAAATTTTTTCTATCCATTGGTATTGCAGGATTTTTATAATTGAATAATGCTACTATTTTTCTAGTAAATGCAGATAGTGTAGTGGGTAAAGCAATATCTTTTTCTTCTCTAGCATTTAAATCATTTTGATTTTCTGAATCTTCTGAAACATCTTCTATAGTTTCTGTACTTAAACCTATTTGGTTAATAGCTTTATCTAATCTTTGATCTGCAATTTTAAGTTGATTTCTTTTTGTTGTTTGAATTACTATAGCCTTTACATAATNTNTAATTTTAAATAATTCATCATCAGATAATCTATGATCTTTTTTCAAATCATTCATTACATTTCTTACTATTTCATCTTCAGTTAAGTTTCTGCCTATATAATCACCTATTGACGCATGAACAACTGAATATCCAGAAACTTTTTTTAGTCTTGAATTAGAAGCTTTTTTCATAGACGCCCTAGCTGGATTGCTTACTGTAGGTATTGTATTTCTATCTGAACCAAAATCTAATAAAACATGTTTGATAGCAGCCTCTAAATCTAGATCTCCTATATTGTCAACAGAAAGATTTAATAGCTCTAGCGCTTCTTTTTCTGTTGTAAGATTTTTTATGTCTTTATAAAATTCAATTAAATCTTGTCTTAACTGTTCTTGTGCTTTTGTCCCTTCTATCACTGTTTGTGATGTACCATAAGAATATGCTTCTAAAGCTCTAGTAAAAGATTCTTCTATTAAAGGTTCTTGTAAATCTATTCTAACTTCTTTATGACCTAGTGATTTAAGTTGTGTTCGTAGTTCTGTAAACAACTCATTCATTCTGTTATTGTCATTTTTTCTTTCTGCTCTAGCTAAATTGTTTACAATATCTGTAAGTACATTACTATCCAAAACTTTATTAGAAGATTTTTCTTGACTATAAAATTCACCAACTGTAATTTTTTGCCCATTAATATTCATTAATGTAAGCTCAGGATAAAGTAACTTAGTTGTTTTGAATATACCTGACTTATATATAACTTTTCTAATACGCTTCATTAAAGGCGTATCTTTCATTAATCCATAATAAACATGACCAGCCTCGTGAATTATATCACTTTGTCTAGCGCCATCTATATTTACAATTACACTACTTCCTAGAGCAAAAGCCACTGATCTTTGACCATATGAATCTATTAGTTGTTGTGATGTTAGATAACCTTTATATCCAGGAAACTTTTTATCTATAATACTTTTAACTAAATTGTATTCATATAAGTTAGTTCTATGAAAGTTTCTTGTAAAGTTTTCGTCAATGTTAGGCTCTTCGGTAGGTAATACTGTAGATGGTTTAAAAGAATCATATATTTTTTTTGTTCTTTCTTTTATTTCATCAATTACTTTTTTAGTTATATTTTTTGGATCAGATTTTTTAGCTCTTTTTTTAAGAGTTTGCTGAAAATCTCTTTGAGCAACCTTACCTACTTGTTCACCATTTATCTTTACAATAATTTCAGATTCATATAATTGATCACCAAACTGATAAAACAAATCACCATCTATATCTACTACATTATCTTGTCCAACCTGTGGTTTACGAACCTCTAGTTCTATATTGACATCTTCATCGCTTTGTACAAATTTATCTGATACACCTGCTTGATCTACATAAGATATGGTTTCATCATCTTTGACTATAGTATAATATACTAAACCTCTACCTTTTTCTATTTTAGCTTTTGGAATGGTTCTAGATCCTGCAGATTCTACCCTTTTATAGTCCTTAGTTTTAGGAACTACCTTCCTTTGGTCTTTTTTTTTTACGTCTTCTGGAGTTTCAGGAGACGTGTCTTCTTGTTGTTTATCGGCCCTTTCTTGTTCTTTAATAGTATTATTTACATCCTTATTTCTGATTTGACCATTTCTTCCTGTACCTTTTATATTTAAAGCTTTTTCTTTTGTAAGCTTACCGTCTCTTACCGCTTGTTTTAATTTTTCTTTAGCTCCTGGAAGTATATTATCTAAATTGTCAATTTGTTCTATAGTTTCTTTAAGATCTTTTTTATCAGCTCTTTTTTGTCTTATACCTTGTACTACTTGTGATATTCTAGTTATACCTCTACCTATTGCTTCACCAACTCTTTCTGTTCTAGAAGGCCTATCGGCTTTTTCTTGTTGAGCTTTTGCCTCTGCCTCTTGTTGTTCTTTAGCTTCTCTTTCTTTTCTTTGCTGCTCACCTTCTTGTGTAAAGGTTTCAAATTCTTCTTGAGATAATCCTTCCTGTTTAAATCTTTTATCTTTTTTTCCTGTACTTTTTGCAGTACGTCTTTTGTCTTTTGTTCTAGTATATATAGCTTCTATTTCTTGATTTAGCTGTTGCTCTTCTTCATTTTTTATATTTAACAACTCATTAGTTTCTTCATTAAGTAAATCTAAATTTTCTTTAAGCTGACTTTCATTATTTTTATATATATCTCTAAAATGCTGTTCTCTATCTTTTTGATTTTCTAATATCTGTTGTTTTTCTTTACGTATTCTAGCAAGTTCAACTTCATAAAAAAATGCTTGTTTTGCTCCAGCTTCAGTTAAACCTGTATTAACGCTGTGTTTTTCATACATCTTTTCAATATTAGTAATAGCTTCAAAAAATATGTCAGCAGTTTCTTGATTCATTTTACCACTATTGACTTGTTCTTGAACTTTTGCCCTAACACCTGAACCATCACCTGAATAGTTCCAAATTTGTGAAGCTATAATATTATCTTGAACTCCTGCTATATCTTCACCGTCTTCATATTTTTGTGTCCACGTATCTATGTTTTTATTTAGTTGATCTATTTTTTCATTTAATTGTAGTGTTCTTTCTGCCTCTGCATCATAGTAACCTCTAGCACCACCAAATACAGCGCCCATACCAACACTTGTCCAAAATATATCTTTTATTTCTTTTGGAGCTTGTGATGTAGGAGCTGTCTTTAACCAATCAGTCCAACTATCATATTCATTTCCTTTTGCTTTTTCTTCTGTAGCATATTTTGCCCACTCTTGATATACCTCTTGAAACCCTTCTGTGGTTCCTTCAAAAGCACTATATCCCGCAGCTACACCTAAAGATGGCGCTGNTCTTTTTATTAAGCTTACAGTAAATGGTTTTATACCTTGACCAAATTTTACTTTGGTTGGTTTTGATGCTGCTAAGTTTTTAACTATATTAAAACTTCTACCTAGTCCACCAAACAACATACCATATGATATAATATCAACTCCTGCCCAAGCAAGATTTTTACTTATAACGTTTTTAGCATAGCTTGCTGCTTGATCTGCTGTATATAATGGATTACCATTTTCATCAACATCATTAATCATTTGATTATATGATTCTCCAGCTAAATATGCTCCTTCCGCTACGTTAGCGCCAATACCACCACCAAACAAAGCTAGACCTTCTTTACCCCCTTTTGTTAAGCTTACACCTTTTTTGCCACCATCATATAATAACTTTCCAGTTAAACCAGTTCCTTTAACACCAAACTTGCCTGGCTTTCCTGCAACTCTTGATCCTTTTAAAGCAGTTTTACCAAATCTTCCAAGTAATGCATTAGTACCTCTAACAGCCACTTTTGCTCCAATACCATAAGGTACAATAAATGAAAGAGCATATGGTAATAATCTAGAAAATTTTGAAGTAAAATACTCTTTAGTAAATAAATCAGAAAAAGTCATATTTTCAAATTTTTCTGACAATACTAATACATTATCATTTTGATATTGTTCTCCAACTCCTTTTAACCAATTTCCAAATTTTGTATCTGGTGTGGGTTCTCCTGGAGACACCCATGCTTTTAAAAAATTAATTGTATCACCTGTACCTACTAAAAGATCACCCCATCCAGCAGCAAAACCTCTAGATGTTTTTTCTATATCTGTTCCTAAAAACGATCTTGGATCTTGTACAAGTTGTTCTGGGGCAGGTGTAGCACTTGCAGCGGCTAATCCTGCAAACTCATCTGTTATTCTTTGCTGTGATGCTATACCTTCTATAATTCTTTCTCTGCTAATATCTCTTTGTGGTTCAGGCTTACCTAAGCTATCAAAAAAAGATACATTATCTTTAACTACAAGTTGATCATCATAGTTCTGTTTTACATCTTGTTCAGGTGATTGCGGTGTTTCTTGCAATCCTTGAACTAAAAAATCTAAACTTTTTGTAAAATCTAATTTTTCTGACATTATGAATTAAAATATTTAATAATATCTTTTCTAATTTTTTTAGATGAGTTATATTCTTTTTTTGTCAAATTCTTTTTACTCCATTCATCATAAGCAGTTGGTCCTTTTTTAATAGCTTCTACCATACCATTAGCACCATCTTTATAAAAACTTTCTTTTAAGAGTTTTGCACTAACGGCCATATACTCTGCACTATTTTGAACTTGCTGTCCATTTTGCATTTGAAAAGGATATTCTCTTTCTTGCATAGCATTTGTATATAGATCAGTAAAAACTAAGGGTAATGCGCTGGTTATTTTACCGCTTGGTACATTAGCCATTGTTAATCCCATGGTTAGTTGAGAGTCAAATGTATTAATATAGTTATCCATTTCGCTTACTGAAGCAGCTCCAAATGCCGCAGCTACTTTATTTTTTACTTGCATTTTTCTTTCAACATCTAACATAGTTCTTTTTTGCTGCATTTCATAATCTAGGGCTTGTGTTTTTACATTATTTAAATCTGCAGGATCTATTTTTTCATTTAATGCCATTCTAAATGAACTGTCTCCTAAATCTACTACATCATAATAAAAATCATCTGGACCTACATCATCATCTCTAAATTCAGCCATTAATACATGCTCTATTTGTGTATCTCCTGAAAGTGTATTTTTAATTTTTTGTAAGTCTTCTGGATTATCTGTTTGTTTCAACAAAAATGAATTTAATTCACCGTTAGCATCTTTTCCTGATATTCTTAATCCAATATGAAAACCATTTAATTGTAAATCTAAAACCCTATCTTCTGCTAACCAATCTAAATATTCTGATCCAGCTTTTCCTGGAGATTTTGTTATGTCTTGTTCTTTTATTAACTGACCTCTATCATCATATTTACCTAACATAGATACACCATATACCATTCTATTTGCTGCATTATATTTAGGCGTTCCATCTTGGTAACTTCCATATAAAGCTTCCATTACAGCCGTCTCTTTATTAGTATTAGTTAAAACTCTATCGCTAGCTATAATTTGTCTATTAAGTACAAAAGGATTAAACTCTCCAATTTTTTCAGTTTTATCACCAGGAGACACTCCTAAAATTCTATCTAAATTATCATATATAGCTCCACCACTATACTTTTGAAATAATGTATTTATATCTGTAACGCGCTTACCATCTATTACAACACCCTGTGTTGTTAAATCAATAAATGAATTTAAGTCATTAATACCAGCTTGATTTATAGCATCTAAACTAGATTTTATTTCATTTGCAAATGTTGTATTTATAGCGTTTTTACTAAAGTATTGTTTACCACCTATTGCTGTACCTCCTGTAATAGAATCATCTACACCCAATTCATCAATAATAAATTGTTTCATTTCTTCTTCTCCTATGGTGTTAGCAAAGTTACTATACTCACTAAGGGGTATACCCTTATCGTTCATTATATCTTTAATTATAGCACCTCTATTTACTGAAATAATATCTTCTAAAGTAATATTAGTTCCATAAGTTTTATGTTGATATATTTTATCTAACTCTTCTTGATCATTAGGTAGGTAATCTGTTCTTTGTCCAGCATAGTAAAAGTCATCTGATTCTCCATTTAACCATGAGTTAAATCTTTTATGTACACCTTTTGTTACAAATTGAGCATCTTCTGGATCTTGTGAGCTTAGAATATATCTTTCTAAATCAGGTCTAACTTTATTAACCCTTTGGGAAACAGGATTTCCTTGTAAATTACTTTTATATTCTTGCATATAGTAATCTAAATTTCCATATGCCCTAGCATTAGAAACTGATCCATATTTTCTTATAACATCTTGTATTTCATTCCAACCAGATTGTGAAGCATGCCAATCATAAAAATCATCCACATCTTTTTGTCTTCTAAAATTTACTGATCTTTTTTCATCACCTATTTGTTGTTTTACAAATAAAATATCATCAGCTGTGGTTTGAGCTTGATTTATAAATTGTTGAACTGCATTTCTTTCTTTTGTCTCAGCTAATTTTTGTCTTTGTACATTTTGCAAAAGCTGCATAGCCTGCATCTCTTGTTGCATTCTTGTGTTCTGCAATTGATTTGCAGTTTGCAATGGACCTAAAAGTGAACTATAATATCCAAAATCTAAACTCATTATTTTTTCTTTTCAAATTGATTAACTAATCCAAGATTATTTTGCGGTGAACCTGATAAATAATTATTCATAATTTGTCTCATAATAGAAGAGTTTCCAGATACACCAGATAAAACATTAGATAAAGCTTGTGATGTAAACTGTGTGGCTGCTTGTTTATTAGCCAATTGCATTTGCATATCTTCTGTTCTTTCTTGCTCTGATCTTTGTTGATCATAATTTTCTTTAAACATCATTAAGTCTGCATAAGAGTCTTGATTTTGTCTTCTAAGTTCTGCGTCTTTTGCTGCTACCTCTAATAAAGCAGATGATCTTTTAGAATCAAGAATACCACTTTGTGCTAAAAATTTAGCTCTATCTCCACCAGTGCCTCTAACAGCGTTATCTAATCCAATTCTATAAGCATTATCTATTTCTTTCTGTATTGCTCTTTCTTCTGCTGGATGAAAACCTTTTTTTGCCAGCTCTCTAGATTGTCTTAGGTGTTGATAAAATAGGGGTGATAACTCTGCTCTTTTTTGTGGAGTTATTTCTTTCATAGCATCAGTTAATCCTTTTTTACCAAGTATATATGATATTATGGTAGAAGGACCACCAATACTATCTAAAGTATTACTAGCCGCTTTTAGCACATCACCTAACTGGCCAGATAAATTCAAAGATGGTTTTTCTTGATTTTGCTCTTCAGTTGAATTTTCAGTAAGCTGCTGTGTCGTTTCATTTTCAGTATTTTGTGTTTGATTTAAATTTAAAGGCTGACTTAAATTTTCAAGCGGGCTTTCAACAGTTGGTGTTGCATCTATACTTTCAACACGAACTCCTGGTTTTGTTTTTTCTTGTGTAATAATTCTTTCTTGTCCGCTTGGATCTAAAACTATTACATCTTCTTTTTCTCCTTCTATTCTTGGTGTTTCTTCAGGCCCTTTATACTCGCCCTCTAATTGATATTGTCCATCTTTAAATATATATATTAAACCTTTGTCGTTTTCATAAAATTTACCTTCTTCAGCTTCACTATCTGGAACCATTAAAAATGGGCTATTAGTTGTTCCATCTCTTTTTTTTGGTTTTGGGTTAATTAAATTAAATTGTTTTCTAATTTGATTTCTCTGTTCATTATTTAAGGCTTGCCAATCTTCTAATTTATAACCAAATTTTTCTGCCTCTTCTTTTTCACTTTGTATACCTTCTTGAATTTGTTTTTCTAAATTACCTTTAGGTAAGTTTTTTAAATCATCCTGTATATTTTTTGATTTATATAATCTATCTACCCTGTCTTGTACTTCTTCTTCTGATTGGTCTTTTGGTTTTTCAAATATAGTCATAAAACCTCTAGTAGAATCTTGAACAGAATTATATGGTTGTTCCATATAAGTTTTAAACTCATTTTCTTCAAAGGCAAAATCTATTTGNCCTCTCCAATTGGTTTCCCAGTCTGGTACAGCTTCTAAAAATGCATCTTTTCTTGATTTTAAAGTGTATTGAAATAATCCTATGCCTGGATTTTCTACATCTCCCATTTGTACTGCATCAGAATAGTACATAGATTCTTTTGCTATATTAGCAACTATACCAGCAGCTTTGATTTCAGTCATGCCTGGCTTAGTCATTAAATAATCAAATATTTCTTTTTCTGATACTAAATTTTTTCCAGGTTTTGCCATTATGCCATATTATTTTTTTTCCACTTATTTATATTTTTCTTTGCAACCATAGCTATTTCTTTATCATCCATATTAGGTTTAAATTGATCTGTTGCATGATCATAAATACCTGCTCCTTTTTTTACTTTAAATGGTAATACTCCTTTTTTAGAATATATAGTTCCTGTATTGTCTACAGGCATCGGATTAGACTTATGCGTTTCTTTACCAGGTGTAATCATTTTACCACCCATAGCCTTTCTTATTGGTGCTGCAGCTCTTTTAAAATCACCTGAAGCTAAACCAGCTTCTACTTCATTTTGATCATTTACAACTAATTCATTACCTGTAAATTCTGCAACAATATTTTTAAGTTGTCCACCTTTTTGAAAAACTTCTACGTTTTCTCTAATTAATGGACTATCTAAATCCCACCTATAATCTTCTGTACCCACTGAATCATAATTTTTACTTTGTTTGAAAAATGGANCTAATAATGGTCCAGTTTTTATTCTACCTGTTTCTTTAACTCTATTAGAAACATCTTTTGAATTATAAGTTGGTAAAACTGGTTGTATTGGTTCTGCTTTTATGCTTCCAGGTTTTGTTACTTGAATACCACTACCCTCTTCAGATACACTTCTACCTAAAAGATCTATTGTTCCTTTTTGACCTGTTTGAAGATTCAGTGAGCCGTCTGGATTTATTGTATATACCTTGTTACCCTGCTCATCTACTACACCTCTATCTTTATAATAAGAATCATCATATCCAGTAATACCAGAATATATATCATCTAAAGCTTTAGCCAAACCCTCACCAAGTTGTACAACTCCTCTGCCTAGTCCGCTAAAAAAACCACCTAAAAATCCACCATTATCATAAGTTTTAGGATCATAAGGATTTTTCATTCTACCTCCATCTTTCATTATACCTATATTGCCACCATATTGATTTTGATATTTAGAAGATTCTTCTGCCCAAGCATAAGCTTCTTTCATACTTTCATTCTTACTTCTTAAATCTAATATAGCTTCACTAATATTTTGTTGTCTTTCATCTAAAGCTTTTTCATACTTTTTAATTTGTTTTTTTCTTTTTTTATCAGCTTTATCTTCTTCAAATAAACCCAAACCTAAACCTAATACAGCTCCAACTATTGCACCAGGTCCTCCTGCTACTTTTGCACCTAATGATGCTCCTGAAGCTATAGATCCAGCAAATTCTAAATCTGAATATTCATATGGATTTTGATCTCTTGTTCCAGAGTATAATGCTAATGGTAAAGCTAAATCAAAACCTTCAGTAGTGCCTTCTGTTCCTAAAAACTTACCTAATTTACCATGAGTTTCTTCACCAATTTTTAAACTTTTACCTATTGTTGATCCTACTTGTGCCTGACCAACACCTAATAAAAATTTATCTACATCACTTAAATTAGAACCTAATCTTTCTGTTTCTTCAACAATATTTATAGGTTCTGGATTTTCAGATAAAATACCGCTTATGTTAGTTCCGTATGCTTCACTTGAATATGGATTTACGGACTCAAAGTTTCCGTAGTTATAAAAACTACCATATTGCTGCATTGCTCTTAAGACGTCTGAATATGCCATTAGTTATAAGATTTACGGTATTTAGCCATTATTGCAAAGATATTAAATTTAATTGGACTGTTTGATATGAACTCTATTTTCAAATATTGACCTCTAGTTCTACTTCCAGATAAATTACCTCTTAAAGGAAATCTTAGTTGTCCCTCTCTATATCTACGATCAGGTATAGACGAAGCAACATAGTTAGGTAAATTTTCTGATTTAAATCTTATAGAAGGATTATATCCTAATGGTTCTGTCATTGCTATAATTGCTGTATCAAATACTTTAACACTTTCTGGGTTTTCAGATATTGTTTTTTCTAATACAGCAGCTGATTGTCTACCAAAAAACCTTGATTTAAAACCAAAACTATCCCATTTCCATAATTTTAGTGGTTCAGCTAGTAAGTTTTTATATACTTTCGNTTTAGCATTTTCATCTACTAATAATTTTACATCATGCTCTGTCTGTGTTGTAAAAATACCAGGATCTCCATTAATCCATAAAAATGGATAAGCAGTATAATATGAAGTAAAAGCATTTAAACCTTCACTATAAACCACATTCATACCAACATAGTTTGCTTCTTCATAATTACCATTGCTATCATATTCAAGTTTATTATTATGAAAACATATCATTAACTCTTTATGTTTATGATCAAATATAGAATTTATACCCAAGCCTTTTAAAGGATTATCAGATGCATAGTTTCTAGTGTTTCCTGTTTGATATGCAGCTTGATTATTATATCCTTTTACAAAAGAATCTAAATCACCTTCTTCTTTTATAATATTAGTAAGGTCTGATCTTATACCCAAAGAATCTCCTAATGAAATTAATTTTTCTGTATCATATTTAAATATTCTAGCAAATCTTGAATCTACAAAATATAGGGCTTGTTCGCTTGTTGTAACACTATGTGTGTGTCGTGATCCAAATTTTGTAGATATATAAATATGATTTTCTACAGTATCTCCTGTACCTGTAAATAAACTTTGACCTGTATCATCGCTAATTACAGATAATGGATTTACAAGTAGTTTAGCAAAGCCTTCATCTTGTAAAACATATATATCATTTTTAAAGTTTATAATTCTATTAATTTCTCCAAACTGCCCTTCCATATCATGAAACTGATTTATTGGAAATATTCTAAACGCATCACCTATTTCACCTAATACTTTAGTGTTAGAGTATGCTATTTCATAAGGTAAGTCTTGCGCAGTTTGAACAATTCTTTCATTAATAACTAAACCTGATTTAATATTATTTTCTTGTGAATAAACTTCATTGTAGTCCCAATCATTTGATGGTGGAGCTTCTTGATCACCCAGTATAGTATCGCCTGCATTTAAACTTAAATTACCACGCATATCAGTGTTAGTAAATGACTCTACAGGGAACACTTGCCATCTTGCATATGAATTTGGCATATATGAAGTTCTTGTTTTCTGATGTGAATATAAATTTACAAATGTATCACCACCAAATACTTTAGAATTATGAAATTGATGTGTTATATTATCGTCAATCAATTCACTTGGTCTAACTGGATGAAAATTACCACATGGAATATATCTTGTTGCTTCTATACCTTGAATTGAAGATCCACCACAGGGTATGTTTTTTCTTACTATAGAACATAAATATTTGAAAGGTATATAAGAATTAGAGCTTTGCGCGCTTTCATTATTTCCTAAAACATAATTATCTTTTTGAGTATTATTAACAGTACTATATAAAATACCTTGATAATTTCTGCTATAAAAACTTTGATTTTGCAATATCATAGATATGTTTCTTGGATGAAAATTATATCTACTACCATCTAATCCATCAGGATTTTTATCTACTGATAAAACAATAGTTCTTAATCCCTCTTGCATGGTTGATGCAGTATTATAATTTATATCTTCTTCTCTAGCGCCTGATCCATCATCAACATATAAGGTTGGATGTAAAGCTGAATATTGTCCATACCAAGGATAATCCTCTATAAATCCTAAAGTATTATTACTAAAACCTGACCATGCTCCAGTATCAAATTCATCTACACCTTTAAATTGTGATCCAGGTATAACAGCACCTGTTGAAATTTCAACCGCTGAACTTATTGTGTTATATTGTCTATAATCTTCTTTAGGATTTGCAATAGAGTCTCCAGTCCATGCTGCGTTATAATCATGACCAAAAGCATGACCTAAACCGCACTCCATACCAATACCCCAATAAGTTTCATAACTATAATATTTACCTATTAATAAACCATAGTTTTCGTTTAAATCTATTTTTCTTTTTGAAGCAAATCTTAAAACTTCTGTTTCTGTTCCGTCAAATTTTTCTGAAAAATATGAAGTATTTACTCCAACTGGCGCTCTACCATTTCCATTATTATAATATTTTGTTGGTATAGTATATGCAGTAGAACTGCCTGATGGGTTTGCTAAATTATCTAATTCATCTGTATATCTGCTTTCATCGGATAATTTTAAAACACTATCTATTCTTAAGATATCACCCTCTCTAAAAGCATAAGGTAAGGCTCCAAAAGCACTATCAGGCGCATCTAATGTAAATAGTTTTTCTGGTATTCTTGCTTGTCTATTTAACAGTGGTCCACTACCATTGCTATATTGTCCATATTGACATTTTTCATAACTACCAAAATAAGCACAATGCATGGATTTACTTCCTGGAGATCCCATTCCTGGGTGAGATGAGTAGTTTTGTTTACGATCTAGCGGAACCATTGTTCTGTATAATGCAGAATTTTCTAATATACTCGCTATAGATAAACTCGTTTCTGTCTCGGCTTTTGTTCCTATTTTTCCAGCAGTAATACCACCTATAGTTAATTTACCAGTTGATTTATCTTTATCATATTTTGCTAAATTTGCGTTTTCTGCTAATCCTATATAACCATTTAAATAGCTATCATATTCTATAAATGTTGGCGGCGTGTTTGGATCATTAACAAATGGAAAAGAAGGATTATTTCCACCTTTAAAATTTTCATTATCACTAACACTAAATAGTGAATTTTGTGAATAACCAGACTCCAAAGCACTTGCGTTTGGATTTATTGGCCACCCATATTTCATCGTTTGATTTAATAAACCTTGCTGTAAAACTCTTTTTTCAGTTTCTAATCTTTCAGCTCTTACTACTCTAAATCCAGATATTTTTTCACAAACTTCTTGTGGTATAATGAACTCAAAATTTACATATAAATCATATAAATAATGATAATCATTATGAAAGCTATTTATATTATCTTGCTCTGCATATCCTGGAAAAAATTTAGCTCTTATAGAACCTGTTTGAGAAGCTGGATTTGTATCAAAAGGCCGAGATGATCCTGTAACAGTTATTTGATCTCCAACTTTTACACCATTAGAATATATATAAGCTTGAGGTTTTGGTGATGTTGATCCAGCTGGACCTATACCACTAAACCAACATACATCTACTGGTGGGACACTGTGTCCATATATATGTGTTAATCTATGATCTTTTATTCTTGGATGTGTAATAATTCCAGGCGCATTTCCACCACCAAAAAAACTAACTGAAGGCGAGTATGTACCTGAAAGCATATAAGATAAATTATAACTGTGTTCTAAAGGATCAAAAGCTCTATTATTTGGATCTTCATAATCTACATTAACCATTCTTAATACATCGTACATTTCAGGCATTTGTATATCTCCAATCCAAAGTACATTACCAGGACTACCATTCAAATCATATACCTGTACTCCAAATCTATAAAACTCACCTCTTTGATATCCTCTTTGATTGCCAGATAAATGAGGATCTTTTGATCCTCCTAAATTCATAGATGCTTTAAATGTTGTTTGTGTTGCTTCAAAACTATTTAACCCACTTGTATTATCTGCTGGATCTATTAAAGCTGTTAAATTATTATTACTATCTCTTTGTATTAATGCTCCAAAATCATCAGTTTTATATCCATTTACATCATCTTCATGCTGTATAGAATTAATATAAGGCTCCAAACCATCATTTGTAGTTATATCTGCTACTTTTTCTTTAACACCAAAACTTAATCTACACCCTCCTAATTCATTTTCACCATAACCATAACTTTCTGCTCCTAACGTTAATCCATCTTGTAAAAATCTATATTCTTCGTTTGTTTTATAATTAATATTACCATTAGGCCTTTGGGTAAATAATGTTCCATATTTTGGTTCAGATTCGTCATTATTAAAATTTTCTCCTAACAAATAATCTCCTTGAACATTTGATGATGATGGTGTTAGCAGTCTTGTATTTTGTCCAAAATCTTTAGCGTAGGTTTTAACTAATGGATCTGTACTAGTAATCATTCCTCTTGTATTTTTTGCTCCAGCTACATCAGTTACACTTATAAAATCTGCAATTCTATATCTTAAAACTTTTACATTCCATTCTTCTTCACTTACGGTGTTTTGTTTAGATCGTAAATTAGCAGCAAATAAAATATTATCTTTTATAGCAATGTCTTTACATAAATCCCAAGTGTTAGTTTCTATTAACACTTCTTCTAATCCATTTTCTATTTCTTTATCAAATTCTGAATGAAGAATAGTTATTCTATTAGAAGAATTATTTATATTTCTTCTATCAACTAAAGCTACTCTAGGTGGCACATTAAAACTTTCATATAGTAAAGCATATAATTCTATAAATTGAAAATTAGGATCAACGTCATCTATTGCTATTCTAAATCCTTGACTACTGACTTCACCACTTGGCGATCCACCATATTCAGTTGAAGAGCCAAACCCCTCCTCTGATGTATGATACATATTACTCAATGGAGAAAAAGTTGTTTCACCACCATTTGCTGATATATATTTATAAGTATATTGATATACACCTGTAGGTAAAGTTCCATTCACTGTTTTGTCTAAAACTGGTTGTGATGGCTTCATCATAGGTGTTACATTTAATGTATTAGGTGGTAATTGATTTTTACCTTCTTGCCTAACATTTAAAGTTCTTAACGGATTTTTATTATCGGTCCAATAAAGTCTTGTTATTGTTTCATTTTCAACTAAAGCCTCAAGTCTTATTGGAGAATCTATATCCATATTTAATTCAGGATATTTATCATTTAGAAAACTATAACAAACTAATAAATCCTCAACTCTTTCTATATTTTGTTCACTGTTTAAAATTAATCTTAAAAATATAGTTCTTGTTGTGTCTTCTTGAAATCCTGCTATAACTATAACTAAATATATTTCATTACCAACTGATATACTTCCTACAATATTAGCTTGATTTGCAGCAGCTGAGTTCATACTTACATCTCCAATTTGGTTTGCTCCAGGTAAATTATCTCTATAAAAGGGAAATATCCCTTGATTTAAAAGATTTGTTGAAGCAGCTGTGTTATTGGTTGAGTATGGACTACCTGATGCTGGATTTTGAGGGCTTGGAAAAAATTCTCCAAAAGTATTACCATTTACATCAGTATTATTTGGATCTGAATATATTTCTGAAAATACAAAATCTCCTGACCCTGTAAGTTGTGCGTTTATATCTGGTCTTGTGCCTAATATACCTCCGTTTGTAGCATTAATATAAGATTGACTTTGTAATTTAAATAAATCTATGGCTAAAGAATTACCATCTATATTTTCTACAGTAAAAGTTTCTCCAGTTTTATTGGTTAGTCTTATATTTTGTCCTTTACTATAACTACCTTTTATTTGAAATCTTGGATCAGGATCTGTAACCAATCCATGAGTAAATCCCTCTACTCTACTTAATTGTTTTTTTTGAGCCATACTAGAAATCTATTAAACCTCTATTATTTGTTAATGGTACTAAAGTATTCCACATATTTCCTATTTGTCTTATCTGTGGTGATGAAGGCATATTATCATCGCCTCTAGCTTTTGCACATAATTGATACCATCTTCGTTCTAAATCTTTTATAATATACTGTGGTACTTTTGCATTGTAATAATCTATTAATTTATGTTGCCACATTACATAGTGAGCCACTGCCGTTGTGTGTGACTTCTTAAACATAGGCCACCCTCTTAAATCAGTTGGATACTCTAAATAGGATATTACTATATCATCTAAATTATCATGCCCTATATTTAAACGATTACCTTCTATATAGTATCTAAAGGCTCTTTGTATTGTATCATTTGCATCTTTACCTAATCTTCCTGTATGTATAGAAGAAGTTTCTCTAAGCTCTTTGTGTTGATGTGTTTTATCTGTTGATCCAACACGCACAGCTAAAAGTTTAATTAAATTTTCTGGTAATTTAATTTGTTGATTTGCATATACACCTTTACCTCCAGATAAATAATTAGAGTCTACAGTAATATTACTAGACTTAACACCCACTTCAAATTTATTTCCTTTAATTCCTATTTCTTTTGCCGTAACTGTTAGTGTCTTAGCTGTAGTATCAACAGCGTACGTTGCTCGTTGTATTGCTTCAGGATAAACATAAGCTGGTGTATTTGGTAGCGCTTGAGCAAAAATACCTTGTGCATTAAGAAATTTTCCAGATAATTTTTCTAAAAGACCTGGATCAGTTGCACTATTATTATTTAATGTTTCAGTTAAAGTTGTACCTATTGTTAATTCATTTGGTGATTTTGCTCCACCTAAATCTGTGGGATTTCTAAAATATAGTCTTGCACCATTTAAATCTATATAATCTCCTGATTCAGGCTGACCAGTAAATGTAAAAGTTGCTGATGCTTTTGCTCCTGTTTTAGTATATGATGCTTCAGCTATCTGATAAGTTTCATTACTGCCTATAAATTTTTCAGCTTCAAAAGCCCATTCCAACCAAGCGTCTTCAAAATGTCTATAGTCTGGCAGTCCTAAATTTCTAGCAACTGCTGTAAATAATGTTAATGCGTCTATATACATATTATACTGATGCTATAAATAATTCTAGTTGTTGATTAGCAGATCCTTTAACCTTTAATGCTGTTGCATTGTCTAAAGTTGTACCGCCATTACCTCCTTCACATTTTGTACCTGTAAATATAATACTGCTATCCGCAGCTACTTCTACATAAGCTGCGTCTGACGCTTCGTCATCTAATCCAACTTGTAGTGTATCTGAAGAGTCTAAATTAGTTACTCTAATATATCTAATATCAGCCCTAACAAAAGCACCATCTGCCGTGTCAGAACCTAGTGTAGCTATTTCTGTTAAATTAGTGTTTGCTAATTTAATTATTCTTTTATTTACATTTGCTATACTGCCATATGTATGTGTATATGTTTGTGCAAAGTCAATATCGTTTGTTGATCCATTTGCATGATCTACAGCTAATGCTTCTGTTATTGTTACTGTTAAACTTTGTGCTGTTAATTCTGTACCCATATTATAAATTTATTATTTTTTTGGAAAATCCAAGAGGTAAAACTTTACAATTTCTAAATTTTGTAGGTCTCACCCATATTATTTTTTTATAAAAGTCAGTTAATATTGGAACTTGATATGTTACAATATTTCCTGTTTCTTTTGTTTTTTTATAGTCCACTCTTGTATGAAAAGCTCTTTTATGTTCTTTTTCTGCTAAATACATAAATCCCATACTATTAGGTAAATAAACTTTTCTGTCTCTAGCTACCATATCTCTAATCAATATCATACAAAATTTTTTAATAATGTTATAATATATTGTATATGGTATATTCAAATTTTTCTTTATACTATTATATATATCTCTAATAGATGTATATTTATCTTTATATTTAAGCCCCACCTCCTTGTAGTTTTGTAGAATCTTGTGCATCATTAATTAAATCTGATGGCATACTTAATTCAGTTCTTACTTCTAATGCTAATATTCTTTCTACTAAATCTTTAACATATTCCATAGGTAAAGGATATGGATCTATATCATCTCTATATTGTGCTGCAGTTCCTATTTTTGTTCTTTTAGCTACAACTTTTGTAGGATCTGAAAAAATTGCTCTTAAAGCTCCTTTATAAACCCATACCATAGATTTATTATCTAATGCATCTGAATTATTCATATAGTTAGGAGATACCTGCAAATTAGTTATAGATACTGTTACCATATCTCTATCTAACTGATTTGTGCCAGACGTTGTAGAAAATTTAGCTAATGGTTGTTGGTTATATAAGTTACCTTGACCTGTTCTTATAGGTACATTAATTATTGATGTACTTGCTGCTTGTCTGTTTGGATTAGAAGCTAAAACAGCTCTTCTAGATAAACTTACACTTCTTACAGATCTTAAATAATTATCTACAGGTAATGGTTGTGGTACAGTAAAAACTAACCTACCATTATTTCTCCAATCACCCTGTATCAGTCTGTCTCTTTGTGGTTGTCCATAAGTGGTTCTACTAAAAGCAGCTAAAGTATTTTGAGCATTTCCTGAAGAATCATATGTGATTGCAGAAAAGGCTGGTACATCTCCTTTTATTTGATTAGGATAAGTTGCATTACTTCCTTGTTTTGGAATTAAACTTAAATAACGCACACCATTATCACCATACAGACTAGCGTCTGTAGGATCTGCATTACGAAAATCTGCTGTAAAGTTATCTATATACTGAGCTACTACTTTATCAAATAAAGTGTATGCAGATAAATCATATACTTGAAATAAGTTATGATTTGTTAGCATGCCTCTGTTTAAATTATCTGATATAATTTTAGCTCTATGATAATGTATCCAGCTTTTTATTTGTCTTAATGAAATACTCTCTTCAGTAGAATGACTACCACCATAAGCTAAGTTTTTGATATTGTATGCTATTTCGTTTAGAGTAATCATAGAATATTATTTGCGCTTTACAAAATTAGTTAATTTTATCTAGTAAACAAAAATAGGCTTACACTATTTCTAGTTTCGGCCTATTCTTGCAGCAGGGAGCAAAAGAAACTCGTCTACAAATTAGATTCATTATTTTGTACCTCATAATTAGAACTTTCAATTGCTGCAGACATCATTCTTGCAGCTATTTGAACTATTTCATGAGCCATAGATGAATTTAGCTGTGCAAATTCATTGGTAATTTTTCTATTTGTTGGTTCTCTAACATATGATATTGTCAAACTATCAGAACTAGTTACTGTAGTAAGACTAGTTGGACTTGGCATTCGTAGTTCTAAATTAGAACCATAATTAACTCCACCATTTATAATGTTTACACTAACAACTTGACCCCCTATAGTATTTACTGTAATTGATGCAGCACCCAATCCAGTCCCTGTGGTTAAAGGTGTTGTACCTGAAAGAAATCCTATTCCAACAGGTATAGTTGCAGGAGATAAATACCCTGCTCCTGGATCAAGAATAGTTACTTGTATTATTTCTCCTGTGCTTGAATCTAATACATATTGAAGCTTAGCGTCTCTAGCGCCAGGCATAACCGACTCATTATGAGGATAATAATATATGCCATTAGGATTAAAATCAATACTAGGATCAGTTGGAGCTAAAGTTGGTCCTATTGTCATTATAGGATGATCATAATCAGCTCTATTATATGGATCTTCACTTGGAGCTACTGTTCCATTATCTCCAGATAAATATTGAAAATCTTCCCAACTTACTACTTTAGCCACCTTTCCATTTACAGTTCCTGATAATAAATGTAAATAATCTTCTACAGAACCATATGTTTGTCTTGTAGGATCATCATCATATGGAGCAACCCCAGCCTTACCTCTAATAAAAATATTTTTAATAAAATAACCTAGCTTATCTCTTAATAATTGATTAGCACCCATAGCGTTGTAGTATTTATCAAAATACTCTACACCAGCCTTATTTAAAAAAGTATTTTTTTCTAATACAGTAAAATAAGCCTGATCTACTTTATCTATTAAAATATCTAATTGCGCTCTGGCTTCGGTTAATGTCATTATTTACTATTTTCTATTTCTTGTATAAAAGAACTTTCATTTAGTTTTGACTGTGATACTTCTTCAAGTTCAAGACTTTTTGTTTCTTCTTTTTTACCTGTTCTTAATTGATGTTTAAGTAATGCATATGAATCTCCATTATCTTTTAACCACAATATTGCTTGATCTTCATTTAAACCAATATTTAATGTGTTATGTTTCCATACTCCATTTACTTTTTGTAATACATCTTCTGCCAAAGCTTTTTTCAAGAATACTCTATGTTCTTTATCTATATCTCCAATAGACTTCATAAAAGACTCTGGATCTTCATTAGCAAATTGTATTACTTTAGCTTTTAATAACATAAGTTGCATTTGTGCATCTATACCCATTAATAAAGCTAAATCTCTTAAATCTTTTTCTTTAAGTTCTGAAGCGGTTGTTACAGCTTCTGCTGATTTAATAGAGTCTTCTGCTTTTTTCTGTTCATTACTTGATATATCTTCAATTGTAAATTTACCTTTGATTAATGGATGATCTTTTAAAAACTCATAAAGTCTTTTGTCATATTCTTTAGTAATATCTAAAGATACCACNGCTTGAAACATTTCAAAGCCCGATACTTTATGTCCATTTATATCAATTAGTTCTTTAAGTCTTCCTTCTCTGTCTTTATAATTTCCAAACTTACAGTAATTAAACTTGCCTGGATTATTTGATTTGATTAATACTATGTGTTTCATTTTTCTTTTTTTAATTAATACTCCTTATTTGCTTATTGTTTTTCCTTTTCTTTCTCTTACAACCTTACCATTTTCTATCCAAGTTTTATTAGCAGACTCAGTCTTCCATTTAAAACCTGACTTGCCACCTATGTTGAATCTTACTTGATTTTTTTTNGAATCTTCTACTTGTTTTTTTTCCCAAGCTTCTGGATCTTTAGCTATACTTTTTAAAAAATTTATAAAATTCATATTACAAATATAAAGAATTTTGGGAGAGCATAAAGCTCCCCCTTAATTCTAATTATCTATTAACTAAATGCTGGATCAGCATCTGAAGATAATACAACACCTGAAACAACCCAGTTAGTGTTATCTACACAACGAAACTGTAAGTGTGTTCCTGGCTCTATATTATCATTAACAGTTAATTTGGTATCTGTACCGTCAGACTGAACAATTGTAGTTCCAGTACCATTTTGTGCTAATACACCGCCTAATAAAGCTCCAGATGGAACTTCAAAAATACAAGCTTGTGCATCAGACGCTACAGTAGCTAAAAACTCAAAACACAATCCTTTTGCAGCAGCTGGTAAAGTATATGTACGATCACCAGTTGTAGCAGCAGTTAAAGCATAAAGTGAGTTGCTATCATCATCAATAATAGTTGCATCTGCGTCACCTAATGCAATTACTTTCTTTACACTTTTTAAAGCAGGTAAATGCACTACTTCTTCGCCGACTGTGTCCTTAGCTTTATAGAATGAATCTACAGCAGTTCTTAGTCTGTTAAAATCAAATTTTATTGCCATTTTTCTAAATTTATTAAAGTTATTAAAAAGGAAGCCTGCATAAAGGCACGATCTTCTACAGACCTCCGTTAGTTATTTAAGTTATGAGTGTGTTATAGTATTACAAGCAGTTACTCCAGTAATGTATGCACTTTTTACATCATCAGCTATATTTATAACTGACGCAGAACTTGTTGCAATAGCTCTTTGTATAGCTCTTGCAGCAGCATCTGAATCTGATGTATCAAGTTCAACACTACCATCACCGCCAGCATCTGTTGAATAATTAACAGATAGCTTGGAGGATCCGCTTGCTCCAGTTATATTTAAATCTCTAACTTTATCAGCGGGTATGATAGCAGCATCAGTAGCGCTGTTTGCAAAAAATAAATATTTTCTTTTTTTCATTTTATTAGAATTTTAAATTAAACATTAGGAGTGGTCAACTGATGCAACTGATTCAACATGTGCCATATGTATACCAGCAATATCATCTGCTACAATAATATCAGATGAATTTGACTCAGACATGAGTCTTGCTAGTTCTTTTATGGCTAATGTAGAGTCTGAACATGTAACTGTAGCTAAGTTAATAGCTCCACCTTCATTATCAGACGCATTAATATTAAATACAGTTGCGCTTGTAACCTCTAAATCATGCACTCTGTCTACGTCAATATAAGTTGCATCATTAGCAGCATCTTTGACGAATATGAATTTTTTTCTAGACATAGTTATATTTTTAAAGGTTAATAATTATGATGCACTCAATATACCACAAGACAATGGGTTTCTAACTAGAAGACCAGTTTCAGAAAGCACGTGTGCTTCAAACTTGTCATCTGCATTAGCAGCCAAAATTGCGCTTTGGTCATAAGGGTTTACCATACCAGCTACATACTTCTTAATCATACTTCTATTTTGTCCTTCAGCTCCTTTAGTAACCATCTCAATGTTAGAAACACCTGATGTTCTTCCGAAGTCTAGGAATACCATTTTTGCAGACTCTTTTAATCTGTTGTCACCAAACGAGTTAGTTCCACCAGCGAGAGAATGTAAATTTGGATCATCAAATACTGGACAGTGAGCAATAGTAATTTTATTACCCAATGCAGTATATGAAGTAAAGTTAGCACCTAACTCAACATCACCACTTACACCTTGCATTGAACCACCAGTGAAAGCACCAGCAGGAGCAACAATAAGATCTTTCATAGCTCTGTGGAATGCTAATCTTCCTTCTGTACCAGTCATTACAACATACTCATTACCTTCAGCAGAAGTAGCATTAAGAGATATCTTAGCGATAAACTCAGTAATAATATCTTCAGTTAAAGATCCTAAAGTATAAGATGCTTGGTTAGATGAATCAATTTGTGCTAATAGTCCATCACCAGTAACAATAGAAGTTGCTAATGTTCCTGATAATCCTGTTGCAGAACTGATAATAGAATCTGGTCTAGCAACACCTGAACTTTCATTAGTAATTGATTTTCTTCCATACCATCTTTGTAGTTCTTGTTGATACATAAACTCATCCATCATCATTTGCTCTTTAGTGAAGTACCAAAGTCTTGAACCATTGTTTTCAATCCAAGAAACATCTGTAAGGTCTTTACCTGATACAGAAACTTTCTTTCTCATTGTAGTTAAATAGTTCTTGTGTGTTGAAGGATAAACGTAGTTTTCACCTACATCTGCACCATTAGATCCATTTGGAAAAGCAGATCCAATAGAAGCTACAATTGCTCCTGCTTGAATATCACTTAGCTGTAATGGATTAGCAGCACCATCTATCATTTCAAATTTAACAACAGCAGAAGCGGTTGTTACAATCAAACCACTGTTTGCAGCAGCTCTTGCTACATCTTGAATTGGATCTTCTAATACAACAGCAGTAGCTCCTGATTGAAATCTTACTAAATCAAATTTATTAAGAAAGCTTGCATTTGCAAATCCTGCAGTAGTGTATATTCCTTCACCATCAAATGATAAAAAGAATTGATCTCCATTTGCATCAGCACTTGTTAATGTTTGTCCTGATACAGCAGCAGCTCCTGAACCAGCAGCGCTACCTACAAATGTTACACCATCAGTTGAAATCCAACCATTAGAATATGAAGGAGTGTTATATCTTCCCATAACCTTCCATTCAAAAGAATTGTCCCCTAGGACTTTTTCTGTTGCGAATCTTCCTGTTCTTTCTAACAGATAAGTCGCAGCATAACGAGGATACTGTTGAATTAAAGTTCTAGCAATCTCTGGGTATTGCATTAGAGCTGTGTTCAACGCATTCTCGGCCGTAGTACCTGAACCGTAGGTACCTGTATAAACTCTAGCCATTTTTTTATTTTTAAATTAATTAAACATTTTACTTTGTCCAATTAACTTTCAACTCTATGCAGTCTTTGACTTACTATTTAAGTTTACTCTGTCATGAACGCTTTTGGATCAAACTTACCAGACTTTACNTTAAAGTTTGGCTTGCTTTTTCCAGTGTTAAGGTTTGGTGAGACTATACTATTCATTATAGCGGCTTTGCCGTCCTCTAAACCTTGAGTCCGAAGAATTTTTTCAATCTGCTTTCTGTAAAGCATGAACATAGCTACGTCTGCGACATTGGCATGACTACTGTAAATATCGTCCATCATTTTACTTGTTGCATATCTATATACTTCTTCTTTCTGTTTTTTTGTCACCTTCCCGCCCATGAACTCATTCATGTCTTTGATTGTATTTTGTAATTCTTTTTTTGCTTTTTCTGCATTAGCCTTTTGTGCAGAGGCTGCACTTTGCTGTTGTTTTTTTAAGGTATTAGTATGCGACTCAATCGCATTGTTAATAACCTTTTTTACTTCTTTAGCTTTGATTTTAAGCATACCAGAGTCTTCTAGCTTGTCTAGTGACTCCTCAATTTCTGCATCATCCATGCCATTAGCTTTTAGTTCTTCACCTACTAAATCTCTATCATTCAATGCTAAAAATTTTTGTAGTTGAACCACCTGAGTGTTAGATGTATCAACCTCTGGTCTTTGTGCTAAATCATTTAATGTGTTAATAATTTCTTCTTTACTTGCACCCTCTATTCCTAATTCTTTAGAAACATCAGACCAGTTTATTTCAGAACTTGTTTGCTCATTGCTTTCAACTTCCTTTTTTTCTTCACCTTCCCAATTGTAGGATTCTTCTTTACTAGCCTCTGTAGTTTCTTCATCTTTGTTCCATGACCAGCCCTCCTCTTCTTGTGATTTTTCTTCAGATCCATCAGTAGACTCAACTGTATTTCCCTCAGTATTTTCTGTTGTCTCTTCCTCTTTTGATTCTTCAGAAATCGGTTTATCGGAAGCAAAAGCCAATGGATTAAACTTTTCATCACTTTCATTTTGTGGTGTTTCTTGTGTTTCTATTTCTGCTGCTTGTTCAACAGCTTCTACTATTTTTGATTCTTCTTTTGCCATATTAATTTAATTTTTGTTCCCAAATGCAAAGATAATAATTTTTTAAATATCTTGAACTGCCCTGTCAAGCTCTTGTCTTGCTGTTTTTTCACCAACAGTTGTTTCAGGAGTTTCTTGATTTTTTTCTCTCATTCTTAATTCTGAATCTGCCACCTTTTTTATCATAGCAGAAGATTCTTTTGCATCATTAATATCACGCTGCGCATCTGTTTGCATCTTAGCAATTTTTATTTTAGTTTCAGCCTCTATATTAGCTATGTCTTTTTTAGCATCATTATCAACTTGTTTTAATGCTAATTGTTGTTGTATTTCAGCTTCNTTAGCTTGTTGAGCCATTTGTTGCTGTTGCATTAATATTTGTTGTTGCTGATCTTGCATACGTTTCATTTGCTCCATACCCTGCTCTAAAACTTTTTCTGCTTCAGTCATAGTATCAGCTTTCAATACTTTTATAACATTAAGCAGATCCACATTTCCTGATTGTAATGCTGCTTGTGATAATTGTTGAACAACTTGTTTCATTGCATCATCTTTACCACTATCTCCAACATATACACCAAAATCTTGTAATGCTATGTTAGGTAAAACATTTAAAAATTTATATGCACCNTCNCCTAAAATCATACCAGCTTTTTTACCACCAGCCCAACATATTTTCATAAGATTACAAAGTCTTTCAAAAACTCTTTGCTTAACTTCAGAGTGTGCTTGAAACCAGCTTTCTGTGATTGTTGCTGATTGCACCACACTTCTTTGCACGTTACCCACATATTCATATTGTCCTACAGCCCCTTCTCTTTGTCTACTAACGCCTGATATTTGTCCAGCCATTTCTTCTAACATAATTTTTAAATTAATTAGTTGCTGAACAGATTGTGATAATGTAAAGTCAATTTGCTGAAACTGATTAAATGAACTAATTTGATTACCCTCATCTTTGGAGTTTATAGGTATAATACCATCAGTCTTCAAATGATAAAGGACTGTCTGTATATCCATACCTGCATTTGTAGGTAGCTGAGATACATCGTATACTACAGCCTTACCACCTGATCTTGCCATAGCTAGTTCTATTTGATAGATTACTATGTTATATAACATTTGAATATTATCTAATAAATCAACTAATGATATAGGTTTACCTGTTGTATTATTATATATACAACCTACATAAGACAATGGTGTAGTTCCAGGATCATCAACACTTCTTACTTGATTACTTCTCCTTGTAGCGTTTACTAAAATCTTACCACCAATTTTTGTAGCTTGCCATATGTCATCTACATATTTAACTTCAACAGTTTCTCCTTTTCTAGCTTTATAAGTATCTTTTACTAGCTTTCTGAATGGTCTATTAGGATCATATTTATTATCTGATACTTTAAATTTCAATGCTCTTAAAGATTTCCACTCACAAGATACCACGCGTATTCTAGTTTCTTTACCATAACCAGCATCTATCCAATCAAAAGAACTATTATAATATTTTAAGTCAGGAGAACCTCCATAAAGGTTTCTCATTTTATCCAGCTCAACTAAATCGCTTTCTGTAAGATCTTCTTTAAACTCATCGTTAATTTCATTTACAGTCATATATCTTTCTTCGCCCACCCAGCTAGCATCATCTAGGTAATCAGAATGTGAAGCACCATCAAAAACAATAGTTCTTGGATCTACACGCCTTACATATGGATCACCATTTTTAATGTAAGTTTTATAAAAAGATTTACCTGTTACTAATAAATCTCTAAACCCTTCTTTAAAAATATCTTTAACGTGATATCTATTGATTATATATTCTAAACCATCTTGTGCTACCTCTTCTACCATTTCACGATAGTTATATTTCATATAAGTTTCTATATCTTCTGGAACAGCTATACCCTTACCTTGATCTTTAATTCTTATACCTTGTGTTTCTTCAAACTCTTGATGTATATCTTTCAACAAATCTGTCATTATAAGACCAACTTTGAAATCATGTTTTCTTAAAACAGCTTCTTTGTTTACTGTAGATACTTTCATATCTAAAGGTCTACGTAAAGACTCACCAACTAATAAATCTATTTTAGGTGTGATAATGGGATAGTTTACAAGTCTAGCTGGATATGTTAATCCATACTGTTCTGTAATATAAGCATAATCATCTTGATTTAGTTGACCATTATATATTTGATAATTTCTTATGTCTTTAGCTCTGCCTTCTTCATAGTTGTTTCCATCATAAGACATAAAACTAATTATTGAGTCTAGAACCTGCTCACACCATTCAGGAGTTTTTTCTTCCTCTGGTATTATTAACGCAGGCATTGATGTGTAATTATTCTTCATATTTAACTTAATTGCATCGGTATACCTTTGTATCCCATTTTATAATATTTAAAACCTAAATCTTTTTTATCTTCTTTTTCAGTTACTTGTATTCTGTAGTTGTCTATATTATGTATTAAGCATAATCCAAAGGCCATAGCTCGGTCTGTATTTTGTAATCCATAATTAGCAAGTTCATCTATCAAATCCAAAAACCAAATATCTTCAATATTTTCTCTTATATAATCATCAATTAAATCTTCAAGTAAAGACTTAATCTGTTTGTTCATATGCACACCATATCTATTCCTTGTTTTAGAACCAGGGTTGTGTGCTGACTCTGGTTTTTCTTTTAAATATTTCAAGGCATTCATACGCTTGAAATAATCTAATATGCCTATCTTTGTGTACTCAACTAGCATTTTAGAATTATAATAAACTGCAAGTTTTAGTACACCGTCCCAAAAATCTTCTTTTTTAGGCGGTCTGTCAGTATACTCTGCTACGACATAATCGCAAGGAATATCTACATTTGCAAATCTACGATAAATTATCGCACTACCCAAAGAATCAGATGCTCCAGCTTTATCTTGATCATAAGAATCCACGCCACCTATATCTAAATTCTTAAATTCTGGCATGGGATGTGCCAATATTTTATATGGACCATTTGGGTGTGGTCTCCACTTAACTCTAAAATCTTCTTCGCCTAATTCCCAATCCAAGTATCCACTTTGTATTTGACTTCTGAAATCTTTGCTGGATAGTATTCTTGATCTTTGTGCGTTCAGTAATGCTATATCAAATCTTGCTGAATGTGTATTAAGAAAAGCCTCTTCAACTGTTAATGGATAGTTTTGTATGTGTAAATTAAATGCCTGATTATCTCCTGACTTTTGTATATTATCTCTTTCTTCTGTAAGTTTTTCTAAGGCTTCTTGTTTCTTTTCTTTACCTGTTTTAATATCATAGTAGCCATAGTAAGCACGATTAGCTGGTATAAACATTGGTATTAAATTATAAGCATCATGACTATAATACATGTCCATAAAATCTTTAGAGGCTTTAGTAATATCACCACCAGTACCCCCAATAATAGGTACACCAAATTGTATGTCCCCATCCATAAAACAAGCTTTAGATGACATATATGCATTCTTAAGTCTTTTAAATTCACCTGCTTCTTCAAATACCATTAACGATAAACGCTCACCTTTAAATACTTCTGGATTGTCCATAGTACGACAGATAATAGTTGATTGATAACCGCCCACTTCCCATTTACCGTCTTTGTTCTTTTGCTTATAACCACTACGCATTATATCACTAGTATCTTTTAAAACAGAGTGTTTAAAGTTTGTATGAATACCATTCAATCCTTTTTTTGTTTTGTCAAAGAATGCGTCTGCCGTAGCTTGTAAACCTGCTGCTACACCCACATCATTAAATGGAAAAAACGTATACTCATGGGCTATTGCACCAGAGTTCATATATGAAAACCCTTTGTCTCTGGCTTTAATTACTATCATGCCTTTTTGTTCTTGCTTGCAGGTTTCAATCAGATCAAAGTATTCATGATCCATTTCTCTGTACCAAGGATTTATTAATGTTTTACGATTACCTTTAGTACCATCATTACCAAGTATCATATAATAATTTAAATAAAAATAATACTTGCCAGATATTTTTTTCATACCTTTTGGTTTAAAACCATTGATACATCTATCTGTTTCTCTACTCCAATATTCTTGATATTGAACAGAGTCTGGATTTAATTCAGGATGTCCGTGATTAGCTATAGGTCTGTATTTTTGTGGATCTTTTTTTATTTTAGCCATACCTTAATTTCCTGGTTGATCCTATACCATATGGTCCTTTTCTTTTCTCTCTTGCCGCTAATTTATTATGATAATTAACCTCCAAACTTACACCATGTATTTTTTGTGCAATGTTATCGTATATTTTAGCTTTATCCAAATCTCCTCTATTATAATTTTTATTATAAGCCCTAGTTAAATAACCTAATTTATATTCAAATTTTTTTTCACTCATCATTCATTTTCATTTTCTTTATCATAAATGTAATCTCCATTTTCATCATATCTTGCTAATATTTTTAAGCTATCATTATCATTACAACAGTTTCTTTTTATGTAGCTAATATTATTTACATCTTCAAAAGATTTATTAATTTTTTCATTTCGCTCAAGAGCTGATTCAATAAACCTATCATTTTGATATTGAGATATTAAATCTTGTGGTAAATGTGAAGTAAAAATACTTCTTGGACAATCTGATATACTTTCAAAATCATATTGTTCTTCAAAATCAATATTAAAAGATTCAAATGTTCCAATTTGTTTAGGTACATTTATTTCATCTAATTCTGGTTCATCAGGATTAGGGGGTGGTGGTGGTGGCACTACTACTGCTGGCTCACACCTAGAACGATTTCTACATTCTTGTCTTGTAGGATATGCATCAGCTCCTGTTCTAAAAATTGCCACCCAAAATAAAACACTTGTTCTTGGCTGTTGTAATGGTGGTGCAGTAGGATATATATGTGTAAACAATTTATTGCAATCGGCAATAGAAATTGTATTTCCTGATCCTCCAGCCCCTATAATAACACGATTACAATGACCTCTACATGTATAAAAAATTTCAGTTCTATCTACGTTTATACCTCCAAAATCATCTATCCATCTTGCATTTAATGGATTATTAATTAAAGATGGATTATTTTGATAATATGAACTAATTAAATTGTTTGAATCAAATTTTAAATATTCTTCTAATTGTTTTGTATTACCATATGTGTGCTGCCTTATTATACCATTAGGTCCATAATTATAATCAATACCATTATTTCTTGCTGTGCTTTTAATAGATAACTTTACATAATCATGTTCATTTTTAGTTATCTTATAAACACCTGCATCTGAATTAATTAATCTGACATACAATATATTTCTACCGCAAGGGCTATAACTACAATTACCAACACCACGTGAGTAGCTCATAAATTCATATATGTATGTTCCTACATATTCTTCATACTTATTATGTATTGTAATTTCTATTGTATCGCCAGGAACCAAATAAGTTGTTTGAGGTAAAATTTGTCCTAAAACATCATACTTATCAAATTGAATTTCTAAAACTTTTGTCCAACCTAAAACTCCTTGACCTTGAGGACCACTATTTTGTACATGTCTACTACCTATTTGAACATCAGCATATGTTTCGTAAACTATACCTTGATACCTCCAATATTCTATAAATCTAATACTAGATGCATTTCTAATGCTTTCAGCAGTTCTAAAATTATATTCTACACCTGGATATTCTATAGCTGGACATTTTTCAAATTTTCTTATAACCCTTACAGAATGGGGCATAACCCTGTCAGAATAACAAGGTATTGTACCTGTACTAGTAATTGTTGCTTGCATTGGATGTTGATCAAATATTAATGAATCCATAACAAATGCCATATCACGAAACCTGCCTGTAGGATCATTTAGGTTAGGATCTGCAAATTCAAACTTAGGTGTAGATGTCCAATAATATCTATTAGTAGGACTATCAAAACTACTTAAAAAACCTCCTCTATTATTAATAGGAATTTGAGCAGTTCCAGTTGCTATATTTCCAAAAACACCATTGGAGTTTGGACCAATAGTACCCATCATAACAAATGCTTCAATAAAATTAGGTAAATACCAGTCTGAATATCCGTCATAATTATAATTAACAGCCTGCTCAAATGCCCAATCATGTGTTGGCACTAATGGATTCGCATTAAACTGAACATTAGGTGAAGAAAAAGTTCTTCTAGGATATGTGTTGTATATAAAATCAGTGATATAATCACCTTCCCCCATACTAACACTTGGCACGTTTAAAGCCGTAGGTAACAATTGGTTTTGTGGAGGTAGCGGAATAAAAGGAGGTCCTAATAAATCAACATCTGTATTACCATATTCTGTTCCAGCTTGTAAATCTACAATTTGATTATTAGCTGGTCCAATAATAGTATTAGAATCATATTCTGGTGGTTCAAAAGAAAACCTAGATGTAAAAACTGGCATAAGTCCTTCGGCTGAATCGTCTGGTGCTGCTTCAAAATAAAAAGGAGTTGGGTTATACCACTGATATGGTATTGCAAAGATTATACCATTAGCAGGACCTACATCACCTATTTGATAACAAGGGCCTGAAGTGGGCGGGCTTTGTGATCTTAATTCTTTAGCAACGTCTTGAAGTTCTTGTAAGCTTGGAAAATTTTCTTCTTGAAATAATCCTGAACCTATTAGAACTCTACGATACTCTCTATACAGAGATTCATCGTCAGTAATTTCAGTATTTCTTCTTTTATAACTCATTACTTTGTATTTCTTTACGTCTTTCTAAAAAACTCAGACCTTTATCACCAGCAATCTTTACTCGTTCACCTCTTCTTTCTATAGCATCTAATAATGCTTGTCTAGTCTTTAATATCTTTTCTACACCTATCATAAGCTTTTGTAACATCTCTGCATTCTCTTCATCTAAATGCATTTTATCTATAAGATCAGTGAACTGATTAATCTTTTTATTAAAAGCTATAAGCTGTTCGTCCAATGGATCAAACTGCAATTCATTATATTTATTACAAGCTGCAAGTAAACAAGCGTCATTCATACCAGACCAAGCATATGTATCATAGATATCTTTACTGACTATTTTTTTTCTTTCTTGCTCGTTGTAATGTCTATATGGGCTTTCGTAGTCATAGACTAGCGCAACCCATTTGAGGGCCGCAGGCCCGAATTTTTCTTTCTTAATGAGTGTAAGAAACTCAGGAACCCCCGTGACTCCATCGTCATCCTTGTATATATCCCCTTTGCGATTTAAGTTCAATAAATACATCAATCATTATATTCTAGTTGTAAACTCAGTGTAAATATAATTTCGTCACTAAGTGGGTGAACTTGATATTTCCAAGATGATTCTGTTAAATCAAAACCATACTCTTTAGTATTACGTATTAAATCGTATTCATCTTCCATTAGAAGATAAAGATCATCGTACATTCTTTCTATAAAGTATTTATTATCGTCCCCTATAGAAACCTTTCCGAATCTAGTTTCTATCTCTCTCATAATTTAGAATCTACCCCCTTGCGTAAATCTTTTTTTTCTCATATTAACAACTCCCTCTAGTTGCTTACCAGCAGCTATTCTATTGTCCAAAGCTTTTCTAAAAGAATTGACTGCACTGTTATATGGATTCATCATACCACCATTATCAAACTGACTAACATTCTTACCAAGCAACTCACTACCCATTGCAAGCATAGGATTAGTAAATACTTGTAGTCCAGCCATACCTCCACCTGCACCGCCTCCTTCTCTTGAGAACTGATCTCCATATACAAGTGATGACGGTCTACCAGACATATTCATTACACCACTAACATTAGGTCTTTCCATAAGTGGATCAGGCATATCTGGTGATGTAGCTGGCTCAACCTGTATAGGCGCATTAGGATCTGGCATATCAGGAGTGACTGGATCAACACCCATTATTGGATCTGTAGGTACTCCAGGATCAACAGGTATTCTTGGTGGAAAAAACGGCAACAAGGTATTTATATTCTGTTTTCCTGTGCCTGCATTTGATTGTGGTGTTGTCTGTCCTCCAGTAACCTGATAAGGATCTTGAACATTAAATAAGCCTAGTCTAGCCATAATTATAATTTTAAATACAAAGTTAAAAAAATTATTTGTAATTGTGAGGGAGGGATGCTTTGTACCTTTATGCCCCCTACCTTCTACATTTTTTTCACACCCACCCTATTTTTTTGTTGCACTTTTGTTTTATGTATATTTTATTGTATTAATCTAAACTTATTATTATTATGAACACACTTATTATTATTATAGTTACTGTATTACTTACAAAGTACGGAATGTTTGATGCTAAGAGAATGTCGGATGACATCAAGATAATTAAAGATAACTTTAAAAAAGAACAGAAATGATATACCTTAAAATTATTATAGGTGTACTATTATTTGAATGGTATATTGACACACATATAAAGGGAGACGCTTAGTCTCTCTTTTTATTTTACTTGTAAAAAAAATATAATTATCCCTGATTGTGTTTGTGTGATATAGTCTAATACAATACAAATACACACTTTTTTTTACATATACGATACTATAATATAGTTAAACTATTGATTATCAATCTGTTATATAATATATTGTAAAAATACCGTTTATAAAATACTAACTAATCTATTTAATTGATTGATATGCTTTGCGTATTCGCTCTGCGAAGTTAGTGTTTTTTTTGGACAAAGTCAAGTGCAATCTATCAGATTAATACAAAATTGTAATCAGTATACTATTTAACAGTTTAATGTTTTATATATATATTATAATGCAACTTATAACAATCACGAAAAGTATTCTAGAGTGCTTAGTAGTTAACCAGCCAGAGATAGAGGCAACGGTTGCATTTTTTTATTAATTAAAATCAAAACTATGGAAACGTTATTCATTGAGTGTTCTTGTGGTAATACTACAGGATTCAAGCACTCACACAATGTGGCAGAATGCACGTCATGTGCTGCTGTCATACATATGGACACACCTGTGTATCATCAGGTGCAATACAAATCTCTTGACGACATTGCAAAAGAGCAAGCTATAATGGACATGTATGAAGACTATATCATGTATGAGTCATTTGACTGGTCGCAAGTATTTGATACAGATAACATAAGTGAAGCAAATAAATGCATTACTTGTTATGAACAAGGATTTACATCATATTTAGACAATAAAGATTCCTGTCAAATTGATACATGTCCTGAGAATAGAGTGGCTGTTTAGTCACTCTTTTTTTGTTTAACTTAAAATTAAAATATGAACAATACTAATTTTATACAAGAAGACTACGAGAAAATAGCTCGTATGCTTGAAAATAATTATTATAAACTTGAAGAGATATATAATCTACAACAAGAGTATAATAGAAAACCATTAGACAAGTTAAAACTTGCTATATCTAAAGTTAAAAGTAATGTTAAAGCTAAGATACCAACAGTATCTATAAACTTTGACAGAAAATAATAATCATTAAAAATTAAATCATGAAAGATACTATTTTTGCAAAAGGTATGTTTGTTAAATCACATACCACTAATAATAATAAAGAAATAATCAGCGTTTCAATCAACGTCAATGACGTATGTCAGACATTGAAAGAACATTATAATAAAGACGCTAATGGTAATCCATGGGTAAACATCAAGTTGATCCCAAGAAAATCTGTTTCAGATAAAGGACTTACACATGTACCTGTTATTGATACATACTTTAAGAAAAATTCAGAGCAAAAAGCTATGGACAATCTTAAAGAACTAGCGAATATTCAGACTAAAACTGCTGATTTGCCTCTATAATGGGAATCCTTACTATAGCCTTGTTTACTGCCGTTGGCTACTATATAGTTTTATATAAAGCTATCGGCAGGCGCAAGCTAGTTAAATCTCAAGCATTTTGGGACATTTTATTTACATTTGCTATCCCAATAATATTTATTGGTACATTCAGTGGCGTGGCTACAGCTGTCGTTGCTGGTGTATTGTTTTCCATTTTCACGTTTCTTACACCAAGAGACTAGGACAACCCCTTCGGGGGTTGTTTTATTTATATTCTATAACTAAAAAAAATAATTATGTATACCTTTGAACTATCTTCAGAATATCTGAAACAAATAAAACAACTTATCAAAACAAGACAAAAAACACCGTACGATTTGGCTCATGCATCGTTTAGAAAAAATAACGCTGACGTTATTATTAAACATGTAGATAGAAAAAATCTTGTGATTACATTTCTAGACGGTTCTGTTGAACAGTTCAAACCTACACGTAGAAAATTATTCTACAAGTATATAGATAATTTAAACTACTTATATACAGTAGCACGTAAAGCATATGTATCAAGATACTTTGATATAATTAATAAATTCAATCATAGACATAGTCAGAATACCATAGGTTCTATTGTGTCTATATAATACTAAAGTCATGTAGCGTCTTAGTGGAGCTTTAGTATTTAAAAGGGTAGTCTCAGTCTTACGAACACTGCCCTTTTTTTTCTAAAAATATAAATATGAAAATACACTATAATACATTAAAAATTATTAGATCAGCATTTAATAAAAAATTTGTAATCTACACAAGTGGTGTAAATAGCCTATCAATTCGTTTTGGATATTGGGACAAAATTGATCATCAATTATTAAACAATATGTTAGTAATGCATGAAAATGATATATATATAAAAGTAACAGAACAAACAATAAATGATGAAGACTGCGGTGATAAGTACTCTTATTCTGTAACAAAAGATATTAACTTAAATAATTAATTATGCCAAATTGGTGCTGGAATCACCTAACTGTAACAGGTGATGAAAAAGAACTACAAGAATTTGTAGAAAAATCAACGAATACTCATAAAGATACAGAGTTTTCGTTTGAAGGTACCCTGCCGCGTGGCGATCGTAAAGACTGGTACGACTGGTCTATAGGAAACTGGGGTACCAAATGGGATGCATGTGAACCACATATTGACAATAATGATAAAGAATATTTTGCTGTATCATTTAGTAGCGCTTGGTCGCCACCAATAGAATGGTTAAAAAACATTGTACATATGTTTCCTAAACTTTATTTTATACTAGAATACGATGAGTGTGGTATGTGTTTTGCAGGTATTTTAGAAATACAACACAATAAAGTATATGACGATCAATGTTGGGACACTGAATCAGCATCGGAGTGTTGTCATGCAGAACTTGATTGGGAACACCCTGAATACGATTACTGTTGTACAATGTGTGGGTGCGAAACAGAAACTGTAACAATAAGAAAAGATAAAATAAAAAGAAATCTTAACTATGAATATAAATATGAAAAATAATATTGAAACTATATCATTTAACGTAAGTAAAACTATAAACATCGGAAACTTTGAAGCTATTAAAATCAATTATGGTCAAAGTGTTACTGTTGATCCTAGCAGAGATATTGAGACGCAGAGACAAGAACTAATCAACGATTGTTATACTGTTGTCAAACAAGAAACATCTCATTGGGATAAAATAAAATCAGTGCAGCATGTTGATAGAAACAAAAACATTAATGTTATACAGAAATGAAAAAATATTTGATAAAGAAACTAATCAGTGGTTATAGAATAAATCCCAGTTTATCTGGGATGACACTGGTTGGTATTCCACATAATGTCAAAGATAACAGTATACAAGTTCAGTATGCTGATCAAAAAATGATAATAAATAGTAGTACACCTTTATTAGGTAAAAAATCATTTAAAGATAAATTTGGACGTGATAAAACGTACATACTTTATTACTATGAATGGACACCTAATAAAACACAAATAAAATTAGAGTTATGAAATATATATTAAAAACTAGTGGCAAAGAAATATACATATATAGAAAATATTGGTTATTTAAATCATTGTACTGTATATTTCCACAAGAAGAATTAAAAGAAGCTATAGAATATTTAAATTATATTAATGACAGGTAGAGACGTAGAAAACTATATATGCAATACATATGGCAAACATGCATTAAGACATGATCCTTATGCGTTAGCAGAAGCAATAAATCAAACACAACAAGATATGGACTATGAAAATGAGTGGGATTTATTTTATTTATTAATTGAAAACAAACCAATACCATCTTTGTTAACACATAGTTATGGGTTTCATACACGTAATGGTAGAGGTATAATAGAAAGAATTAAAAGTTATTATTATGAATACGAAGAAATATAGAATATTTTTCAATAGAACATACTACTCATATATAGAGGTAGAATATCCTGATGATGGTGCAAACCACATAGAAATTATAGATGAATTGATTGAAAGTGGTGATAAAGATATTTGGACTGAAATGGCTGAAGCAGAATTATCACAGATGGGTATTGAAGATGAAGAGTGGGAAATAGTAGAAGTAAAACCTAAAAATAAATAATTATGGGTACAAGAAGTTTAACTTATATAAAAGATCAATACGAAGATAATGATAATATTATCATATGTATGTATCGTCAATATGACGGCTATTTAAGCGGTCATGGTAAAGAACTAGCAGAATTTTTACAAGACTTTACTGTTGTAAATGGTTATAACAGTTTAACTCCTGCTCGTTCTGCAAATGGCATACCATGTTTAGCAGCACAGNTAGTTGCACANTTTAAAGATNGTATNGGTAATATTTATTTATATCCAACTAGTACAAAAGATGTTGGAGAAGAGTTTATATATACAATATCACTAACTGATAGTCAAATATATATTGAAGTNANAGATGTATGGAATAATAAAATTATATTCAGTGGCACACCAAAGGAAGTATTGACGGAAATGGAAATCATAAATTATGGTGAATAAACTAATTAAAAATTAACATTCAATAATATGCTTAATACAGAAACTATATTACAACAAAACGGCCTTGATTGGGAGGTCGTTAAAAAACCATTAATGTACTCAGGACAATGCACTCCTGAGGCTAATAATGGATTACATGATACACCATATTATGCACTTGTCAGATCAGATAATGGTGAAGTATTAAATAGTGTATCAAAATCTTATACACCAACACAAAACTATACTATTATAGAAACTATGCGAAATATTGCAAAGGACAATGAACTTGAAATTGTTACAGCATTATCATTGCATGGTGGTAGAAAAATTGTTGTTCAAATGCAAAGATATAATAACATTACAGTTATTGGTGGTGAAAGAACACAAGAATATATATATGGTATGAATAGTCATGATGGTTCTTGTTCATTAAAATTTGGATTTATGAATAAAGTTATGTTCTGTCAAAATCAGTTTGCCTGGATGTCAAACAATGCATTTGCAAGTTATAGACATACTAAATCTATACAAGATAAAGTGGGTTTATTATCTGGTATGATAAATTTTACAGATCATGATAGTAAAATAGCTGATCTTCAAGATTTTGCTACACAAAATGTAACAAAACAACTTATAGAAGATACTGTAAATTATTTAATGAAAACTGATCGTGTAGATAAAATGTCATCAAGGTTAAAAAATCAACGTGAACAACTTCAACAGTGTATTCAACTTGAAATGTACAGAGTAGGTCATAACAAATGGGGCTTGTTTAATGGTGTAACACAGTTTACAACACATCACAAATCAGCTCCAAAGCGTACCTATGGACAGCAAGAATCTATTCTTATTGGTGCATGTAGTAAAATGAATAATAGAGCTTTTGAGTATATTAAAAATTATTAATATGAAAGTAATTATAAATAAAAATCAACAAAAAATTAATTTTAAGAATCATGTTGGGACTATCATAATGATAGCCCAACAAAAAGCTGAAGCGGGATATGATAGGTTTTCCTATCCAATACCGTACGGTCAGGGCATAAATTTAGAAAACTTAATTAATGCAGTAGAAAAACAAACTGAACAATCAGTGTATGCATTTTGTAGAAATGGAATAATTAAATTTAGAATAAGAGATTAAGAAAATGGAAATAAAAAACCCAACTAAATATTGGACTAAAAAAGCTGCTGATCATTTGATCGGCAAAAAAATTGTAGCCGTAGAATATCTTCTTGATCCAGAACTAGAAGAATTTATGTGGCACAAATCACCCNTAGCAATAAAGCTANATGATGGTCACTGGATTTATCCAACCATGGATGATGAAGGTAATGATGGTGGGGCTATGTTTACAACTTATAAAGATTTGCCATGCATTCCAGTGATATAGATGAGATATGGAACAATGTTTCTGTAAGTAAATTAATTATACTTGATTACCGTAAAAATATTACGTTTATCTACACTATACCATATGAATTTTGTAATCATAACATGCAAAAAGACTATATAAAGGAAAAAGTAGAAGAATTTATGCGTAATAATTCCCATAAACCTAAATGGTGTCAGTGGATGTTTACAAAGAATGAAGTAATAATTAAATAATTATATTTGTAAATCAAAACAAACTTAATGGATACACAAGAAATTGAACAAATTTTATTGGCTAAAATCATTGTATCAAATAAATTAATTGATGATATAGGTGATTACTTGCATAAAGATTTGTTTGAAGATCCATTTCACAAGTCAGTTTATCATGCAATAAAAACATTACATAAACAAAATAAAACTATTGATATATTATCTCTGTCTACTTACATAGGTGGAGATAATATAGCAAGAGACATAGCTGATATTATAGTATATGATTCAGTTTACTACTCTGCACAAACTTGTGTTGCAGTATTAACAGAAAAATATCAAAAAAGCTTATTAGCTCACATTGTTAGTGATGTAAATAATAGCTTAAGTAACCAAGAAGAACTTGAACTTATTATAGATAAATTAAATGTAAATTTAGAAAAACTACAAATTGCAGAACCTACTAAGCTTTCTGATATTAATCAACAAGCGATGAATTTTCTCAGTGATGTAGAACTTAGAATGAACACAGAAGGTTTACTTGGTATATCTTCTGGCTTTGAATCTATAGATAAATTTACAGGTGGTTGGCAAGAAACAGATTTAATTGTTGTAGGTGGAGCGTCATCTATGGGTAAGACTAGCTTTGCTTTAGCTCTTGCTTATAATGCAGCTCTACACTCTTCTACACCAACAGTAATATTTTCTTATGAAATGTCTGCTATACAATTAATACGTAGACTTGCTTCTATGGATTCAGGTATTTCTAACAGATATATTACAAATGGTACAATCAATATGGAAGAGCTAAAACGTATACATGGATCTATTTCTAATATACAAAACCTACCATTACATATTGATGAAACAAATGTAACATCATTAAATTATTTATTACGTAGAATAAGAGAATATGTAACTACAAAGAATGTAAAACTTATTATGGTTGATTATTTACAGCTTGTAAGTTATAAATCAAAAGGCTCTACTAGAGAACAAGAAGTTAGTCAAGTGGCAAGATCATTAAAAAATTTAGCCAAAGAACTAAATATAACTATTATAGCACTAAGTCAGCTTAACCGTGGTGTTGGTATGCGTAATAACAGTAAGCCAACGCTTGCAGACTTACGTGAATCAGGCGAAATAGAACAAGCATCTGATGTTGTAATACTTATATATAGGCCTGAATATTATGGCATAGAATTTAATGATAATGGCACTTCAGCTAAAAACTCTGCAACTATAATTTTTGCCAAAGGTAGAAACATAGGTGTAGGCGAAGTTACATTAGGATTTAAAAATGAGATAACTAAATTTGTAGACTATGAAACTATTTAAAATAATAGGCAGACATCCAATGCTTTCAATTGCGATTTTAACATTAATAATATTAATGATAACACCAATAATGATTGCTCTATTTATATCAACTTGCGTTGTCTTGCCTATGTATTTAACTGTTCAATTATTTTATAATAAAGATTAAAATGTTATATTTGTCTTGTGAAAGACAAACAAAACAAAATAACTAGGGTAAAAGATATTGTATCTGAGATAGCTCATGATTTAAAACTTGATAAAAAATTAGTAAAAAAAGTATTACTATTTACGTTTCAAGAAATATCATTAACCTTATTATTAAAATCAAAACCTATAATGATCAGAAGATTTATAAAGTTCGTTATAGCAATGAAAAATATCAAAACAAAAACAAATGGATTTAAATCAACTAAAGAAAGAGTTACCTTATAAGTGGCGTGTACAGTCCACTAGATTTGGTAAATCAACTTGTGTCGCATATATAGACGCAAGAGACTGTCAAGACTTACTAGATGAAGTGGTAGGTCCTGATAAATGGCAAAGTATATTTTATGAAGAAAATGGATTACTATTTTGTAAAGTAGGTATACTTTGTAATGATAATATTTGGATATGGAAATCAGACACAGGATCAGAGTCTAATGTAGAAAAAGATAAAGGTCATGTTTCAGATGCATTTAAACGTGCATGTGTATCGTGGGGTATAGGTAGATTCTTGTATAGACTACCAATACAAACACTTACTACAAAACAATGGAAGGGTAAAGAATATCCATATGCTCCTGAAAAAGATAAAATTATATTTGATGGAGACACCCTTACAAAATATATAAATTGGAAACTTAAAAATAATTAATAATGGAAACATATATGCCAAAGAATAGTGTTAACATATCTGATGAAAATACAGATAGTCTCATTCAAGAATTGGAAGCACTAAAAAAAGAAAATGAAAGACTTAGAAAAAACAATGAGACCTATAAATTGAAGTATATAGCATTAATAGAAAAATTAGGAAACTTAAAAAATATAATAAATGAAAGTATTACCCTTTAATTTAAACACCACAGTCGTAACAAGGGCTAAAGGTGAAAAAGTAGATTACATAGAGCCTGGTTCTCATTTATGTAAGATTACAAGTATCACAACTTCTGATGATCTTGATAACTATAATGGATCTCCATTTATAGATTTTAATGTTACATCAAATAATAAAGTTGGTAGATGTAGATTCTGGGCTGTTAAACAAACAGACAAACCTAAAACACAAGAATGGAAAACTAAACAAATAAAAGATTTTCTAATTAATGCTGGTGTTAGAGATTTTTCTGATGATAGTCAAGCAATGAATGATGCTGTAGGTAAATCACTTATGATAGCATTTATATCAGAAGAATATATATCTATAAATAAACAAACAGAAGAACCTGTAATTAGAGAATCTATCAAGTATAGATGGAGTTCTAAAGAAGGTGGTAAATGTACATATAATCCTGACATGAATAAACAACTAACAGAAGATGAAATGTCTGAGTTTAGTATGAAACATAGTGAATGGACTAAAAACGCCAACACAGATTATGTTGGTTCGGATGTAGAGGACGATTTACCATTTTAAGAGATAACAAATCCCAAGGGTATCAGGTAGAATATATAAATAAACTGTATGTTCCCTTCGTTACTAAAGGGGGTGTAAAGACACAAACCACGATTGGTAGATGATTACCCCTTTAAAGACCATAGGTGAACATACATTGATAAACAACATTTTTATTTATTCTTTAAGACTTAAGTGCGCCAAATTCCCCTTGGGTGCAACTCTTATAAATTTTGTTATATTTGTTTTATGGAAACAATTTTCATTCCTGGAAATGTTCCATCAAGCAAAAATGGCAAAAGATGGACGGGCAAGTATTTAATTCATAGTAAAACAGTTATGAATTACATTAAACATTCCAAAGAAGATTGGATTAATAACAAATTTAAATTTTTGAAACTACTTGAAGGCAAGGATATACCATATAAAATTAGCTTTAAATTTATTAGAAATAGTAAAAGAAAGTTTGATTATATTAATCCTTGCCAAACTGTCCAAGATCTTATGGTGAAATATGAATATCTTCAAGATGATAATTGCAATTATATTATACCATATTTTGAACCGTATGAAATAAACAAAAATGATGCAGGTGTTATAATAAAAGTAATATGATTATACCAGACATAGAATTTTATAGTGAAAGAAATAAATTTATAGATAATATAATTGAAAATATAGATTCTAGAATTGAACAACTACAAAAAGATTTATCAAAATCTCCTAAACTTAGTAGATCATATTTTATATTAACTGGCACAGTACAAGCCATGATTACAATAAAAGAAGAAATACTACAAAAACAATATAAACTAAACAAATAATGAGAAAGACTAAAGAAAAAATCAAAATAGGTGATAAAAAGTTTAAGGTAGAACAAGAAGTTTCTAATACTTTAAAGTCACTAGCACAGGCCGTGCATTCTCATGAAGTTGCACTTATGACATGGGTGCATAAAGACTATAATGGATCTAAAAGAATGACTAAAGATAAAAAAGATTTTAGAGATTCATTAAAAAAATACTGCATGCAAATACCTGGAGCTACAGATATTCTAAGCAGAATGGAAAAAATAGACAAAGAATTAGAACAAAGTCAAAACAAAAAGGAAGAAGTTAAGGAAGCAAAAGAATAATTCATTAACTTTGTAGTACTTTCCTATCCGTGTCACACATGGTTTTGTTTTGATTCACTAGATACCCTGCTTCTGCGGGGTACCTGGTGTTAAATCAAACAATATGAAAATTATCCAAGATCATAACTTGACTCATGAAAACTATTATAATGATACAGACTATGTATCTAATAGTATGTTAAGTCATTTAACAAACAAATCACCTGAATACTTTCAGTATATGCTTAATCATTCACAACCACCTAGCTCTGCTATGAAGTTTGGATCAGCATTTCATATGTATGTATTACAGCCTGACGAGTTTGAAAAACACTATGTAGTAACTCCAAACATAGACAAAAGAACCAAACAGGGTAAACAAGAGTATGCAGAATTTATGTTAAAAAATCAGTTCAAAACTTTAATTTCTGAAAGTGATTTACAAACTATACAGATGATGTCAGATAAATTATCACAAGATTCATTGTGTAAAGATTTGTTAAAAATTGGCAAACCTGAACAAATTATAGCATGGAATAATCCTGAATATGATGTAAATTGTAAAGGTATGCTAGATATACACTGTAATATAAATGACATAATTGTAGATCTAAAAACAACACAAGATTGTAATTTAAAACCATTTACAAGATCTATTAAAAAGTATATGTATCACAAGCAAGCTGCATTTTACACTGATGCTGTAAGAGCATTGTCATACTATATAGTAGCTATAGAAAAGAACCCACCATTTAGTTTAAATGTATTTGAAATTAGTGGTGATGTTCTAGATCAAGGCAGGCACTTATATAACCAAGAACTTTATCTTTACAAAAGATGTTTAGATGAAGACAATTGGCCTGGTCCATCTATGGCTATTTGGAAAGACGTTCAAGACAGAGAGCCTATAGATATAAATAATTTTGAAGATATATTATGAAAAACTCAGTAATTTTTGAAGGGGGCATTGATAAAGTTAGTACTTTAGCAGATGGTAGCTTACGTATTTACGTAGGCACCCCTGAGTTATCAAACGAAACCATGGTAAAAGTGTTTTCACTAATTAAAAAGCCTGGTTATGTTTTGGTATCAACAAGTTCTTTTAATCAAGAACAAATAGATGCAGTTGAAAAAGCAACTGTAAATGCAGAGTTTAGTGAAAAAACTCCTAGTCAAAGACTTAGGGGTGTTTTCTACAAACTATGGGAACAAACACAGCCAAAGTCTATGAATGGAGACACAGGTGAATTAGAATATGTAGACTTTGATTTGTATTATAAAAGACAAATGAATAAACTTATTGATCACTATAAAACTAAACTAAACTAATGACAGAACATGATGAGCAATACTATGAAAGAAATAGAAATGGCTTTGATTATATCACAGACACAACAGATCCCCGTATTCCCCACTATTACGTAGGCTTATACTATAAATATGAAGCTAGAAAAATTATAGAAGACTACGATCTTTCGTATAACTTAGGGACTGCATGTAGTTATATACTGAGATCAGCTAGAAAACATAGCGATGGAGGTATATCTGATATAAAAAAAGCTATTGCTCATCTTGAATTTGAATTAGATAAAATTAAAAATAAATCATAATGGTATTTATTATAACCCTTTCAATTATATTTTTGACTTTATATATTGGAATTAAAAAAGAAAACTATGATCAGAAATAAAATTATGTATATAATATGTTATTTAGGCTTTACACCTAAAAAATACAGAAGACCTGTATTTACGGAAAACAATAAATATTTATGTTTAATTACAGGTAAAATTAGACGTAACTTTTCCATTTACCAATAGGACACTCAGAACTAGACAGTTTAGTTTTTAAAAACATAAAACATAAACATTCTTTACACTGTTTTGTAGGTTTAAAAAATCTATCACAAGATTTACATATACTCATTCTATCTTCAGATATATTTTTTGGAACTATAAATTCTTTCATATACTTACATTATAGTTTAATATACCTTGTAAACCATTTTGTCTGTTATATATGAAAGCTTGTGCTTTTTTAATATTACCTATAAAACCTTTTGAATCATGCCAATAATCTGTTGCTGACATTGAAGATAAGTTCCTTACGGTTATGCCGTTAAGTTCTTCTATTGCTTGCAACTTCATAGCTTTATTGGTATGATAGTGTCCTCTATGAACTTCTACATAACTTACATCACTCCATAAATTTTTAAATCTTTGTGATATAATACCTGGCAAATCAGCCGTCTTTGGCCCATCACCATGATCGCTAATTATTAAATTGTTACCATAGGGTATAGCCTTCATTAAACAATCTGAATTATCTACTTTTACATTATCATTATTTTCGTAGTATAACTCTAAAAGATCACCTAAATGCATTATTGATTCTCTATCATGATTACCTGGTATAACCATTACATGAACATTAGCTATTTCATATAGTCTATTTATAGCTTTGATCATAAGCTTTCTAGCTGTACGGTACATATCAATATGAAAATCAGAATTAAATTGTGGTGTACCTTTTGTAGTGCTTGGTATTGGCCAATCACCATCAGAGTTTAATAAATCTTGTCCTACGATAAATAATATCTTATCTATGTAATACCCTTGCGCCCTATACAAAAGATGCTCTATGGCGCTTAAAAGGCGTTCTTCAGCAATTTCCATGCTGTATTCATCACCTTTTATACCAATCTTACCAATATGTAAATCAAATGCAGATATTTCTAATAAGTGTAAATCATTACGATCATCAGGTCTTTCCCTTTTTATTAGCTTTACTTTAGGTGACAAGTTTGCTAAGTCTTCTATTATATTTTGTTTGACTTTTTTTATGTTTAACTTAGTCTTGATTCTTTTTAACCAAGCCTTAGTTCTAAACATCGTAACTGTTACGGGTTTTCTTTTTTCATCAAAACCTGTTACTTCATATGTACCTATATCATACTTGTCTACCTCCCATAAATCTAAATCTACCGAACAAGCAGCTAATAAATCTTCAAGTGATTTTACTCTAGTACAATTTTCAGCAGTTAATACTGCTTCATTGTTTGCTTCTTGAAAGCTTATTACCTCTTTCTCTTTAGGTTGTTTGTCTGGATTATCTTTTCTAAGTTTTCTAGCTACAGTTCTGATCTGCTCATAATTGGTTCCAAATATCTTGGCGGTATCAGCATACTTGCTTCGTAACAAATGTGGATTTGCTAATAAATATTCTTTTATTTTATCATTAAGTGACATTTATTCTTTTATACCATATCCATGTTGACTGACTAGTTCTAAATTTATTGGTTTTAATGTATGTTTTGATTTCTTACCGATTATCTTCTTAACAACTTTATCCACAACCTTTTGATCAGTAAATATAGAGCCTTTGTTGTAACCTTTAACTATAACCTCTTTTATGATATAAACCTTATTTCTTGCGTCTTTAAATGTCCAATTACTTAGCCATATAGGGACATTAAAATCTTTACTTTTCACGATTTAATAACAGTAAATTGTGTATACTGTTGAGAACTTACCACGTAAAAATATATTGTTTTATTAAAATTACCAAAGTGTCTAGTAATACCAGAGTCTTCTAATGATATGACAGAAGCATGTGGTATATCCATAGTAAATATTCTAATAAAGTTACCAGTTTGCTGTGAAGATATTCTACCTGCTGATACAGTAGCTGCAGCTTCTCCAGGACCTGTTATACTCCAATACATACTAATTACAGCATCATTACTACCTGAGTTCCAATGTGATATAATTACATCTTTTAAAGCTTGTCCTGGGTTTAGTTCAGTTAATGTATATAATGTATTTACTGTATCTGTTTTGACAAAGCTCAAATTATCATTTCTAGAAACTGATTCTGTCTCTATGGGTTGTCTAGATCTAGCTGCTATTTCTTGTCTTCTTCTTTGTCTTGTAGTAACTTGTCTTTCTACAGTTCTTCTTTGAACTTGACGATTAACTTCAAACTGAGATCTTCTGTATTCAGATTTCTTAATAAATTTATTGTCTTTTTCTTTAGCCATAATTTACCATTTTATTTCTATTGCAGCGCTTATAAACGCCTTACTACCTGTGGTATTACTATCACCTTTTACCATAATCATTATATGACTGCCAGCTGCCACTGGTGTATTATTTATATCTCCTACAGCCACTGCTACTGTTTTTACTTTATTATTATTTTCTGATGAAGCTACAACTACCTCTTCAAATATTGTTCTTGGATGATCATTTGTATCTGCCGCTAATTCAGAAGGCACATACTCTACAATAGCCACTGTAATATCACCACTACTAGTAGAATTACATGTAACCTGCATATTAATAGCATTTAAATTACAGGCAACAGGGACGTGAAAACCAACAGATCTAAATAGTTTAGATTGTGTAACTTCTGTGCTACTACTGATTGTTGCACTACCATAATCTAAGGCAATTTCAAACGGAGATTTTGTATCTTCTACATCTTCTGTAAATTGATAATTTGTAGTTAATGTACAAAAACCTTTTAAGTTTACAAACTGAGCGTATATACCAGATGATGTTGATGGTGTGTTAACAGTTAAATTACCTGCTATTAAAGCGTTCTGCGAAGTGTCTAAAGTTAATGCTGTTGTGTTATTAGTAAATAAAGCAACTTCACCATCACTTTGTACAGAACCTATATAAAAACCATCACCTCCCCCACCTCCAGTAGGATCAGAAGTTCTAATCATATAATCTGTAACACCACTATTATTTACAAAATTAATTTGCTGGTCATCATCATCAGTAGTGTCTTTTAATATTAACTTTGGACCTCCAGTTTCAATATTAATTGCATTTTCAAAAGTTGCACCTGCATTAAAAAGAGCCTTACCTTGTTCAGACATATCAAGAGTTAAAGCAGTAATATCTGTAGCAACACTTGATTGTGTGTCTGTTCCTTTAAATATAATATTTTTATCAGTAGCACCATTATCTATAGTTAAATGACCAGTTGAATTTGTTATAAAACTATCACTAGCATCATGATGTATTTGTAAATCACTACCATTACCAAATTTAGCTTTTACATTATCAGTTAAATGTATATCTTTACTAACTGTAATATTAACTTCGCTTCCATTTATTTTTAAATATTCTTCATTAGCTTCTGCATCATTCGTAGTTTGGAATACAACACTACCTCCAGCTTCTGTATTATTTATAACAATATTTGTTCCGTCAAAAGAGTAACCTGTTAATGCAAGTTCTGCAGTAATATCTGTAATAGGTCTTTGGACAAGCGTGCCATTAGTTTTTATAATTAACATATTATCATCGCTGGATATTCCAGAAGATACTTCTTTAAATATTACTGTATTATCAAATATAGTTTTAAATCTATTTATATGTTTACCTAAAAACTTCATTAGGCAATATCAACATATTCTATAAAAACTTTTTCTTTTTGTAATGCTTTAGCAATATCTGGATATATTCTTTTATACGCGTTAGTGGATTTGCCAATAAACCCATCTTTGATGATAACATTATTTTCCTGCGAATCACCAACAAGAAGACACCCAGCAGTATGTTCATCAGTATTACCAGTATGAATGAGAATGTACTCAAAATTTGGTACACCAATAACATGTAACATTCCTTTATGGAATGAAAACCTTTTTTTATATTTTTCATGGAAACCTCCTTCTTTTCGGAGTTTTATTTGATAGGTTCCTTGTGGCACTCTAGTTTCACCACGAACCTTATTATCTCTATGTTCATCTTCTAATGTATAACATAGAAAATTTAATTTATTATTTCTTTCTAAAAAAAGTAAGCCAGAAGTACTATCCTCCTGGCTACTAATTCTTAATACCTTAAGTTTCATGTTACTTCAATTAGTCATCAGAACTAATTCCTGTATCAGGTCCATCACATAACAAGTACTGTGCTTTTTGTGCAGCAGTAGTTGCTTGTAAATCTAAATTAACTGAATCGTCTCCAGCACCATCTACACACACTGGTGAAAACATACATTCACCTGGCTTAAGATCTGCGATAACATCTCCGTCTGGAACAACTGCAATAGGATAATCTGTATCTACATTTTTTACAAATGTAAAAATCATATCCTTATTGTTAACTTCACTTGATATTTGCGTAGCCGCTGTGCCTACAAGAATTTCTCCTGTATGCAAAATATTAGAATCTACCGTTGTGCTTGATGTAGTAAAACTTGGTGAATAAGATAATACTGCATTTCCATCTGAATCTACTAAACTAAGTGATCCAGATACTTGTATTGATAATGATTGTGTAGCCATATTTTTTTTATTTATGCGTTTGAATCTATTTCTATTGCTGCGTACTCAATTGTAACAGTAGCTGTATCAGCTCTTGCTACAGTAGTACCTGTTCCTCTTATAATAGTCATGAGAAATTGACCTGGCTCAAGTATACCTATTAGATCATTTGCACTTGAAGCACCATCATAAATTTTTACAAAATTAGTATCATCAAGATTTCTAACATATATCATTCTTCCATGACCTGGAGCTGCCATTACTGTTGTATCTCCATCAGTCGCTACATCAAATCTACCTGTTGCTATTTGATCTACACCAGTAATATTAAGCGTATATGATCCAGTCTGTGATAATGAATACCCAGTACCTGAAGTGGCCGTCATATTAATTGAACAATTTAAAGTATAATTTTTTGCCATCTTATTATTTTTTACAAATTTAACAAATTTTTACCATTTTATCTTTTTCTTTATGTGATTTTATTCTAGCACATTTTTCGTATTCTTCGCTATCAATATAATAATTTATTAAATCATCATATATTTTATTTGGTATTCTTTTTTTTGGATTAAAAGGTAAACTACACCCATTGTATTCAAATAACTCTAAAAAAGTCATTTGTCTTGTTACAATTAAATATGCATTTCGCATTGATTCATGATATAATTGTTCTTCATCTGTGTACATCCTATTAAGGATTTTCATTTTTTAACTTTTTCTAGAGATCTACCACCAAAATACGCACCTATTACTGTAATTAAAACTAATTGTAATAAATCCACATACGAATCTTTTACTTCAAAACTTATAAAACCAGCATCAATAAATACAAGTAGCACTGTGCTAATTACTAAAAATACTAATACTAAAGGTCTTATGTTTTTACTTAACCATGAGTCAGAGTTCATATCAAGCTTCCATCTTTCAGTGACTTGTTTTTGCATTTCAGCCTCATAACCCATAATTAAATCTTTTATCTTTCTTTCAGCTTCTAGCTTTTCTTCTTTTGTAGTTGTTAGATTATCTAATACACCACCTACATTTTTAACTAGTTCACCAGCTCCTGCTGAAAATATTTTACCTAATACACTCATGATTTTTTTCTTATATATTCTAATATAATATCTATTTTCTTTTTTATTTCTTCCATGTTAGCAGCATTTTTTTCATGATGTTTTGAAAATGTATTCTTAACTTCATGTATGCTAAAAAAGAAAAATCTATATAAAGCATATAATGCTCCTAGTAATAATACTAAAGGTAATCCGTAGCCTTCTATTAATTCTAAGATCTCAGCCATAGTTAATAACCTCCTCCACCTCCACTTGTAGATCCACCAGATGTTATATTAGTTGTACCACCTAATGGACCAAATTGTATATTACTTTGTCTACTACCTGTAGCTGTACTATGAGATGAACCACCCATATAACCAACTACTCCACGTACAACGTGTGTATGATATCCTGTTAATCCATTAGCTCTAGCATAATTTAAAGCTTCTTGTATTGTAGAATATACAGGCACACCTCCTATTGTTCCTAATACTGCCATTAATCTAATTGTCTAAATAATGTTTCTGGTAATCTACCACCACTAGCACATTTCCATCTTCTTCTAGCTTGTCTAATTCTAGAGTTTGGATTATTCCTAGTTTTAGCACTACTTCTTTTCAATTGACCTAAACTTCTAGCACAGTATGACTTTCTACGTTTAGCAGCTTTGCTACCTGGTTTTACTTTACCAGTAACAGCCGTTTTAAGTTTACTTCCAGGATTAGCCCTTCTATATGCAGCTACTCCCTTACGAGTCATACCAGCGCCAGACTTTGTCTTACGATAGTTACCACCTTTTCCAATAGTACGTCTTATTGGATTTTCAGGCATTAATCTAACTGTCTATATGATGCTCCATACTTTTCTCCTTTCTTCTTCATGCCATGGCCTGCCTTTTTCATTTTCATTCCATACATAGCTTTTGGCATTTTCATACCCATTTCAGCTTTTTGCATAGACATTCCATTTAACATTTTACCACCACCAGCATAATTCATCATATCTCTTTTCATTTTCATTCCGCCTGGTGCTTTTTTCATTTTACCACCATACATCATGAAGCCCATATTATTTCTGACGTCTTTAGGTAATTTAGCTAAACCTGGATTCTTTACAGAATCAACTGGTTTAAGTTTACCACCCTTTTTGTACATCATCTTTTTTTTCTTTTTAGCGTGTTTCATTTTATATAATATTAATCAAGTTGTCTTAAAAATTTTCCTCCACTCTTATACCTACTCACTCTTCCTTTTTTCTTTTTTTCCCTTGCAGCCCTTCTTTTTTCTCCAGGTGTTAATTCACTCCATGTTTTAGGAGTATCCTTAGAAATACGTTTAGTAGGTCTAAATGTATTTTCACCTTTACTATAATCTTTTTCACCAGAAGGCGTTCTCCAATCTTCTTTAAACCAACGCTTTAATCTTAATCCAGCTTTTGTTTTTCTAACAGCCATATTAATCGTGTTGAAATATTCCTTTACCGCATTTATCAGATGATGATAAAAATCTACCACCTGATTTATACTTCATTCCTTTTGATCCTTTCTTTTTACTTTTATTTCCCCAATTAGCAGCACCTACTTTTCTGCACTTAGCCATAGCACCACTTCTGTATGCTGATGTCTTAGGTCCATATCTAGCTACTACTTTATGATAACAAGCGTCTTTAGGCATTTTTTCTAGTTTTTCTGATCGCTTCTTTACCTCTTCTGAATATAGAAGCAACCTGTGTTTTCTTCATTACTTTTGCCCTTTGTTCCCCAACAGTTAATATTTGTATTTTTCTAGCAAACGGTTTACTAATCTTTTTTACCTTTGCTACAGTAGCCCTAGCATCTGCAGGTGTAGCAAATTTAATTCTAACAGTATCTTTTGGATTTTCATCTGTGTACAATCTACGTCCAGTATTCTTAGGTTTTTTACCTGTTCCTTTTTTAGGATCTCTAACTTTTCTTGGCACTTCTATGAACTTTTTGTACATCAAAACTAGCGCTTAAACTAGCTCCTCTATGTGCTTTAAACTTACCAGTATGTTTCATTAGCTTATAAGTATTATTACCTTTTTTCATCCAATGAAAACCTGCTGGTGCTTTTACTGTTTTTCTAGCCATCGTTTTTAACTATTAATTTATTTATTACTTTATTGCCATATAAAATTATAATATTATACAACCCATTATCAAAACTTGATAAATCTAATTGTACAACATCTTCAGCTTCTAAAAGCATTTTACCTTCTATATTATACAATATTATACTTACAAAGTTACTAAAATAAATTTTTTCACTTGTTGGATTAGGATATATATTAATTTCCATATTTCTTAAATTAAATTCTAAACCCTGTGGATATCCTTCTTCACAATAATTATATGTAAGCTGACATATAGTATCCCATGCATTTTCACAACAATAATTATCTACATCTATAACCCAAGCATAACACGGATCATTTAACCAATAAGGACTGCCCGCACCAGTGATACAACCAGCACTATAAAGGCAGTTAAGACTGTCATTAACATTAGCTTCACTGTTGTAGTTATGTGCTGATTGGTCCATACATCCTTGTACAATAGCCTCACATGAACCATTGTCAGTATTAGCTGTTGAATCATAATTAAAGGCAGTACTATCAGTGCAACCATAGATGTAAGGTATACAACTGAAATCTTCTGTATTTGCTTGTGGGTTGAAGTTGAGCATGCTAGGATCAGTGCAACCAAAGATAAAAGGCACGCAAGTATTATTATCTGCATTTGCTAAAGGATTATAGTTAAACATTGTGCTATCTGTACACCCATAAACATAAGGCTCACAAGAACCATTATCTGTGTTTGCTAGTGGATTATAATTATACATGACAGGATCAGTACATCCATATACATAAGGTATACAAGTGTCTGGTGCAGTAGCAAGAGAATTATAATTATACATCAAAGGGTCCATACAACCATATACATATGGTATACAACCTCCATTATCTACGTTAGCTAAAGAATTATAATTAGACATAGTGTCATCCATACACCCAAAAATAGCTAAAGTATTGCAACTGTCTTGTACATTAATATCTGTATAGTATCCATTTGAAGTATCTACATGATATTCTAAATATGCTGGTGATATACATCCTGGATTATAATAACATGTTGTTGATATGTTTGCGCTATCTACATAATTATAAGCCAAACTATCTACACACCCATATANTTTTTCTATGCAATTATTACCACAATATGTTAAGCCTTCGTATAATTTAAATGGAACTACAAAAGGTGGTCTAACACTAATAGCGGTATCACCTTCAGGACCAATTAAAGTAAAGCCACATTCTAATGCTGTATTTTGTGCTTGTTGACTTACAAATAGTTTTGCACTAACTTCTTCTATAGCATATAAATCTATAGTAAAGTATTGATTAAAACCACTATTCATATAAAAAACTGATGTATCATCTTCTTGGTATATTTCTAAACGTGTACCAACCCAACCATTACCTACTAAATCATGTAAAATTAAATCATACGTACACACATCTATATTCTCCATGGTATTAGCTAGACTATCATAATTAAACATAGTGCTATCAATACAGCCATAAATTTTTAAAACAGAACAACTACTATCATCAATAGTAGCTAATGGATTATACTCTACATAATCATCGTCCATACAACCTGGTACAGGTGGCGGTGGTAAACAAGTGTCAGATATAAAAACATGTGTAGTATCACTTCCAAAGTTTGGATCTGATCCATATATTATAGTGTCTCCACATTGCATTATATAATAAGAGCCGTCTTGACCACCCCAGTTGCTACCAGCTAAACCATCTCCATAATCATCATATATAGTAAAACTAAATTCACCAACAGGTATACACACTGGTATAAATTGTGGTTGGTAATTAGGCGCATTTACATAAGGCCCATTTGCAAAAATTATATTTCCTAAACTATCTTTTATATCCCAACTAGTTTCATCACCAAACTGATCTAAATTTATGTTAATTAATGTAGGCACACAATTAACATAAGACGGAGGAGGTGGTGGTTGGGGTAAACATTGTGGCACTGTTCTAGTAGAATATAAACCACTTTGAAATGTTACAGTAGGTTTGTTTATTATTGTATCACCGCAAACAGATAAAAAATAACTACCATCCATACCATCACCAAAAGTATCTCTAATTAAAAAAACAACAGTATTAATAGGTCCATTTATAAAAAGAGTGTCTACGTAATTATGATAAGGTAATGTTAAATCACCTGGACTTATATAACCTATTGTATCACCATATAAACTATCTGCAAATAAACACCATGATGTTTCTGTAGGATATTGATCAGTTGTTAAACTTAATACTGCAGGTTTTTGTCCACAACATTTTTTTGTTGTAAAGCAACTTTGTAAAATAAGTAGTATAAAAATAAATTTTTTCATTAAAAATCTTCCATTAATAGTTCATCAATTATATTTTGTATTTCTTTTTTTGTTGCCATCAATTTAAAACTTAAATCAGCCTGAAAACGTTTTACCTCTTCACCATCTTTAATTAATAAAATTGTTGGCACTACTGCTATTTTATATTTTTTTTGACAATCACCCTTACCAATATCCATTACTTCATGCTCAACATCATTAAGCTTATCAAACCATTTTACTTCATTAGCAGAGTTCCATGTAGCATTAAAATAAATCGCTGTGATCTGAGAAAAACAACATTCTGTATATACCGTACAAAAAAATAACGCTAATAATAATTTCAAACATTTTTTCATCTTAGTTTATCTATTTTATCTTCCATTCTAATCATCCTTTCTTCAAGTTTTTTTACATTAGCTTCTGTATTTATTATTGACTGTCTTATCATTTGATCCTTCATGTCAAACTCCATACGAGTTACCTCTGGTTCTGCCACAGGTAGTTCTTTAGCTTCAGCAATATCTGCTTGTAAGGTAAACCACATTCCTATTAAGGCTGATAAACCTGCACCTATTGCTATTAAAGTTTTTACACTAACCTTAAAACTTGTATCTTCATTTAATTCTTTAGCCATTATATTTCTATTCCAAAGTTAAACAACATTAATCTAAATCTTGAGCATGTACCTCCAACACATGCACAATAGTGAACGTAGAACAAAGTCATTGTTCCTAACCTAAGTTCTATTCTATATACTTCTTTTTTATTATTAGCTTTATAGCCATTTATCCAATTTACTTTCATTATAATAATATATAATTTATACCAACTTTAAAATCATACCACTCTCTATTCCAATACTTATTGTATTTACCCTCTGCAAACAAACCTAAATTTTTATTGTACTTATAACCAAATATCATACCGCCTGAATAATCTGTCCATTGCCCATCTATATATTCATGATAGCTATATTCATTATTCATATTATAATGATATGGTAAAATATTTGCCCATGCATGCAACCAATATATTTTCGTGTAATAGTAATAATCAAAACCTAATATCAATGAGTGATTCCATTTAGCAGATAATTCATTTCTCTTTTTTTCTACATAATCTCTTAATACAGTAGGTATAATTACTTCTTTCCAAACATCAGAGGATGTTGCTACTATATTACCATTAGGATCTTTATATTCATTATTAAATACATCTATATTATAACCCTCTTGTATAGCTAAATATGTATAATGAATATTTCCATTATCCAAAACCCATTTTTCTAAAGGATCATAACCATAAGGCTCTGCTATACGCTGTACAGCACCTATGTTGAAAGATAAATTATTATTATATTTATGTCTATATCTTTGAGATGCTTCGTAGTATTTTATGTCTGCAAAACCATCTTGTAAATATTCTATTTTAGTTAACCAGCTATTATCAACATATCTAATAAAATAATGCTGATCTAAATAGTCATCTCCTTCTTGTCTTTTTTTATTAAACTCAAATAAAAATTCTAGCCCGCTAACTTTACCTAAAGTAGCAGCATCTGACCATGACGTTTCAGTTCCATCATAAAATGTTTGTGCTTTATTTTCATAGCCAAACCTAGCTATTTTTCTAATACCTAAGCTTAAATTATAATCAAAAGGAGTTTTTACAGTATTTGTTTGTAATCCATTCTGAATAGAATAAACATCTACATCTGATATAGAAGTTCCACCGTTAGCAGCAACATAGAATGTAGAAAATTTTAAATATTTATTTATTTGTGCATTAGTACTAAGACTAAACAATAGTAATATGTATACAAACTTATTCATCCATTTGTAACCATTCAGAACTTCTTAATACATTAAGTATTTCTTCATGACTGTATTTTGTTTTTCCACTAAAAAAATCTACATCATTTTCATTTTCATCTTTCCATATAGGATCATTACCCTGATATTTAACAATTGCTTTATTTTTAGACACGTTATATCTTAAAAAATCTTTACTTAAATTTAATAAATATCTGTTTCCATTTTCATCAACTCCAAAATTCAAACTATCAATATCTGATGACTCAACTATTACATATGTATAATTATTATACATTATCTTAAACTTGTTGAAACTAAACTAGCATCAGCAACTGCAAACGCTGCACCACCAGTATATTTTTTTAAACTTGCAGAATGAACTTCATAAAATCCCCCTGCGCTTATTGTAGTTAAAGGAAATATATGTATTCTTTGATCTGTGTTGTCTATACATTTAAATACATTTTCAACTATTGTAGGAACATTAGCTACTGTACTAGTAGTAGCTCCATGAGTTGTATTTGTAGTATCAACGGCAGAAGTTAATTTTTGCACAGCACATCTCACATTGCTACCATCTGATGTAAGTACAACAGCTTTAAATACATAAAAATCACCAATAGTTAAGTCACTACTTACAGTATGATATATTCTTTGGTGAAAACTTGATGTGCATTGTGTGTTAATAGTACACCTTACACCACCCCCATCTAAAGCTGTAAATGTTCTAACACCAGAATCTCCACCATTTTTTTCTATTGTCCAATTATCTATACTAAAATTAGATCCTAATCTTGCACTATCTGAAGAAGTTCCGTGTGAACTTAAATCAGAGTTTTCTACTAGCTCTGATCCCAAGCCTGTACTTTTTAAATTAAAAATAACAGATGTTGAATCTTGTATACCACCTACTATACCTGTTCCAAATTTATACCACGCTAATAAACTACTACTTGCAGATCCGTCATTATGATTAAAAGTTTTTCCACCATTATATATTTCTGTTATTTGATCATCTGTAAGAGATGTATTATAAATAGCCATATCACCAAGCTTTCCATGATGAGATGACGCACCTGTTCCATTAGCTGCTCTTCCAAATTGAACCCTATTAAATGTACCTAGTGTCTCTTCATCTATTATTGTTATGGCACTTTGTGTAGCTGGATCAATTCTAGTTCCATTAAAAAATAAAGATAATTGATTTGATGTAGTATTATATACCATAGCTAAATGATTAAAATCATCAGCTTCTACTGTGTCATTTCCTCTTACTAAAACAGCTTTGTTTGTTGTTCCTCCCACTTTGTATATAGCTCTGAAAAGCTCATCACCTGTTATATATTGTAATTCTATTTTATTATTTCCATCAGAATCTTTACATGCGCTAAAAAATGCTTCATTACCACTAGTTGTGTCTATCTTAACCCAAACACTAATAGTGCCTTGTTCAAAACCTATTGAAGATGCTAATGTAGAAGCATCAACATAATCACCACTTCCATCAAGTTCTAAAACTCTTTTTGTAGTAGTTGCAAATCTTTTTTTACTATTTGCTAAACTTAATGAACTAGCTACACCTAACATTAGTCACCAATATACGCTATAACTGCACCCGAGTTTATTGCTATTCTTTTGTATCTTCCAACTATTGTTGTTCCTAAAGGAAATGTTTGTGCGTTTGTAAGCTCTTGACCTCCACCACCAGACTCTAATGTTTCAGAACCCACTGCTATTGAATGTGACCCTCCATTTGCACCACCTGAATATATATCAGCACCACCTGCACCTTCTGTAGTGACGTACTGCATATCGCCCTTATTTGTATCTGCTACTAAACCACCATGTGTATCAAAAGTAGTATTTTGATCTAATATAAGTATAGCTACAAATACTTTATTTAAAGGTGGTGTTATTACTCCAGAACTACCAGATGTAAAAACTGATCCTAATTGACCAAAGCTTTTATTATATAAATCATCTATATTTGCCATAATTTTTTTTTACAAAGTTAATAAATTTATTCTTTTTCTAGAGACGTCACTTCACCAACATACTTAACTGCTTTTTTAGCAGTACCTATACTAGAGGGTATAATAGTATAATTAATAAAACGCCCATCATCTGTTGTAACAAATATATCTTTTTCAAGTTTTTTAAGATACTTTAATGTCACTGTATCTGGCTCATCTTCATCATCTAGTATTGATATTAAAGCTATAATAACTGTTGCTATACCCAAGCCTCTTAAATGTGCTTTTATTTCTTCTTGTTTAGCAGGAGATAAAGATTTAAACTCATCATAAAACTGATTCATAGAAATCTCTCCTCTAAAATATCTTCTAACAAACTGAGCTGCAAATCTAGTTGAAGCTTGATAGCTACCTATGTTTACTTCACCAAATCTATTTATTTCTTCACCTCCAAATCTATCGTTAATTAATGTAATAAACCATTTTTTAAATTGTAAAATAGCTCTACCAAAAGAATACATAGACAATAAACTTGCATCTAAAGCTGTATATCCTTCACCATGTAATGTAGCTATTTTATTATTAATATATCTAACTCTTTGTTCATCTATAATACCAGTGTTATATTCAGCATCTGTTAAAAAACCCAAGAAACTAGCCCCTTGTATATAGTGTTCTGTCTTATCCATAAAAATAAATGAAGCCTTTTCTATTTTACCCCATAAACCTTTTCTTTCAGATAAATGAACAAAATCATCAAAACTATGCTGAACTACTCTATATCTTTTTAATATATCTAACGCCTTGCCACGATCTTTAAAATATCTAATCTCACCTTTTACAAACTGACTTCCACCTCTTTTTCTTAACTCTTGATATTTACCTGCTAATAAATTACCAGCACCAATAGAAATATCAAAACCTAATAATCTAAGAGAAGTAAGTTTAACGAAACCATCTATTACTTTATCTCCTGTCTTACCTACAAAGCTTTGTTGTTTACCTCTTCCTAAAAATCCTTCTTTCCACCAACCTGTTAAATATTTTACTGCATTAACATTATCTAAATTTTTATTAAATGCTATTGCCGCATCTGTTAGTATAGATAAATTATTCATACCACCAAATCTTTGTAAATCAGCTTCAGTGCCATCATACTTTTTATCACCATTACTAAATAAAGATCCACGAACAAATTCTAATAAAGCTGTATTAATATCTAAAGTAGTTAGTTCAGACTTTATACCTTTTCTTCTTTCATACTCCTGTATAATTTCTAAATCTAAATCTGTAGTACCTTCAGGTTTTTCATCCATAAATCTTTTTAAAATAGCACCATGATTTATCAAAGTATCATATTCTACATCTGATAATTGTATTAAACTACCATCTTCGTTTCTTCCTATTTTTTTAAACTTCTTAGCTTTTCTTCTTAGTTTTTCTAACTCATTTATTTTTCTACCAGTAGTTAAACTAATAGCTCCTGTCCTGCCTTTATAAACTTCATTTTTCCACTCATAAAAAGTTTTTAATTTTTCTTTACCATCTAAATCTATACCCTTTACTTTTACTCTATCATAATCAGAAGAATTAATAATCATATTATATAATCCAAACAAACCACTTTTATCATATGATTCTAATACACCCATTTGCATACCAGGCACATATGTTTCTAAAGACTTCATACCACTATCTCTTTGAGCGTCAAACATAATTTTAGTAACTGCTCTATATTCTAAATAATAATCTCTTTCTTCTTTTGTTAAATTATTTCTTTTTGTAGCATATTCTTGTTCAGATAATAATCTTATTTTACCATCTTCTTCCACTATAATATTTCCATATATCATTCTATATTTTTCGGATGGTCGTAGTGATGCAGACAGCCTTTCTAACACTGTTAGTCCCTTATTTTTAGATTTAACTAATGCATCATTTTTTTCTTTTATTCTTTTTCTATAAACATTAAAACGATTTATATAGTTTGTGTATTCTATTTCTGCTTGATTAATTAATTCTTGTAGCTCTGGTCTATCACTAGTCATATTATTTGCACCTAACCAAGTTCTAAAATTAGATATATCTTTTTGTTGCGCACCGTCTTCTCCTGGTATTACATATTTAAAGTTTTGTTTTTTTGCAGACTCTTGTAAAAACTTACTTTGCTTTTCAAACATTTTTTGTCCTATAGATTTTTCTATTAAATATGATATACCTTTTGTAGCTGTATTATCCATTTTTCTAAACTGATTAGCTAGATCTACTAAATCTTTAATAGTATACGAACTTAAAGGTTTTCTTGATAAAGTGTTTTCAAACTTTTTTACTATATTAAAATCATTAAGATATGTAGAATATCTAGTTTTAAGTATTTGATACGTTCTTGATTTTTTATCAATTACTTCACTTCTTATACCTTTATCAGCTAGCCATTGATTAAAAGTAAACTCCTTATCCATATCACCTAAATAATCTTTATTGAATGAAGTGTTAGGGCCTACATATTTTTTTGCTTTTCTTTTTGGTCCTTTAAAAGCATCTTCTTCTAAAACTATAAACCTATCGTTTTCTGAACTCTTTTGTATTTCTTCTAATACTGAATATTTATCTTTTGGATTAACCACCATTTGTTCAGCCAACTCTAACTCTACTGTGCTACCTTCATCATACTCTCTATTTTGATCTTCTTGTATAATTCTTTCTATTTCGTTATTAATACTTTCCATATATTTTTGATCAAAGAAAGGTGTAAATGATATAGCTTTCGGATAACCTGTAAATCCAAATTCATTAAACTCTGCTTCTAATTCAAAAATTAAATTCTTTTCTTGATCACTAAGTTTAGCAAAACTTTTTCTTATATCGTTAATAGTTTTATATGATGTAAGTTCATTAATCTCTACTGTATTGTATGTTAATGTTTTAGTGCCATCTTTCTTTTCTACAATTTCTAATATTCTATTTAAGAATAAATTATCAGGTTTTAATTGTTGTAAATCTTCTAGCTCTTGAATTAATGTTTTAGGATCTCTAGCGCCATATAATAATGTCATACGCTTTTTTAAATTATTAACGATGACTTGATTTATTATTCTTGATTTTAAATGCGCTCTTTTATTATCATTTAGAAACTGTACTGCAGATTCAGTAGTTAATAAGCTCTGCATATACGGAGTATATCTTATATCTGTTACGCTTGCTCTATTTAAAAAACTATCAAACAAATTCATAGCGTGACTTACTATAGGATTACTTTTACTATCTCCTAATGTATATGGTATATTTAATCCAACTTTTGTTTTTCTTGTTTTAATATTTACAGTCTCTGGATTAATTATAATTTCATTATTAATTATTTCTTCTATTTGATCTCTTATAATTTTTAACTCTAATGGATTTTTTTCTATACTTTGATGCACCGTAAATGCTTTACCAAAAGGTCTAACTACATCATTATTAAACTGCTGTAAACCATACAGCATTAATACTACATCTATATTAGCAGATCTATCATTATTCAATAAATCTTGTATATTTATATTAACACCATCTTTTAGTCTATTAGATAGTTTTGACCAGTTTGTTTTGCTAGATAAGTTTTTACCTAATTTTTCATTTTGCAAAAAAGTTATTAAAGAATTAAATGACATATCATATTCTTTACCAAACATTTTTTCTATATCACTGTTTCTTGAAACATAACTTTTGCTTTGACCTTTTTTAAAAGCCATGTATTTTTTTACAATAGGGCTATTAAATATTAAAGATATATCTTCAAGACTATACCCTAATCTTCTAAGTGTTACATATGGAAATATACTTTGNTAGTTTAATCCAAGTTTTTCTGCATATTGATACTTAGCATTATCTAATACTATATTTAATAACTGTGCTACACCATACCAATTACCTGTATTGTTTTCTAATGTAGTATCATCAAAAAATTGCGTAACTTCTCTAGTTTCCCCTTGTAAGTTTGTAAATGATATATTAAAAGGTAGTTGTTCATTATTATTAGAAAATACATTATATACTCTTTGTAACGCTGCAACAATACCTACTAGGCGTTTAGAAGGAACATTCTCTTCAAACATTTTAGCATCACCCTGTGGTAACAATTGTGTAGGTATATCAATTTTTGATAGCTCTGTATTTTTTTCTACACTTTCAATAGATTTTTTAGAAACTTCGTCAAAGTCTATATTAGATTGTAGTTCATTTTTCTTTTCTACTTTACTTACTAATTGTACATACTTATCAAAAAAATCATTAGTCTTTAATCTCCAGCTTTTATTTTTAACTTTAGTTTCAATATCTGTCCATTTAAAATTCATATGCACAGAATCTCCATCTAAATCTGCACCCCAATATGAACTTACTTTTGCAGGTATAGATATATTAGAAGATGGCGTATTAGCCAATCTATCATGAAACTCTTTAACAATAAATACAGCGCTACTTACTTTACCATGTGCTGGTATTCTTGTGCCTATAAATATATCTCCTATATTTACTCCTTGAGCTTTAAGATATTCAGGAACCCATGCTTCTGATACAATTATATTTGGATTCTCTTCTCTTAAATCTAATATAGCAGATTCAAAATCACCTTTGTTCTGTTCATTAGTAAACTTATCTGCGATAAAATTACCATTATCATCAAAGTAATCATCAGGAGTTTTGTAAGATTGTAATCCTAAACCTAAACTAGAGCTTTGATATGCTATAGATCCTTTAGTATACATTTTAGTACCTTTGTGCGCTATACGTCCACCAGCTATAGAATTGTATATAGAATTTAAATATGGATATCTAGGATCAGTAAAACCAAACATAGAGTCTACTAGTATACCAAAAACCTCTGGACTCATTGAAGTTTTGAATGAATCTCTTTCTTTTATNACATCATCTTGTGTTGCNCCCTCATCTTTAATTAAAGCTTTATTTCTTTCTATATTATTAGCTTCCATTACTTCTTTTCTAAGCTGTAGCATTTCATTTACTAAGGCCTGTTCATCAACACCTATATTAGTAACTAAATGATAGAATAACTGTGACGGAAAAAATCTTTCGTTAGATTGTTTATCTAATTCTAATTGTATACCTAATCCTTCACCTGATAATGGTGTGTATCCATCTTGCATATATAATTCATTCTGTAATCTATTTATTGTATCTATATCTTGATTTACATCATAAACATACTTAGATCCTTGTGGTCCAGAAACACCATCTTTAAATACTTTAGTAGAAGACTCTGAAACGGCCATAACTAAATTACCATGTTTAAATATATTATCTCCTTTAAAATCTTCTATGGTATTTTCAGATATCATTCTATGTCTTTCTCTTAAAACATCTGCAATTTTTTTCAACTCAGGACTTGCTTGTTCCATTTTAGGTGTTAATGGATGTACAGCATATTTTAAATATACTGTTTCTCCAGATTTTATATCTGTATGATAATATACAAATTTTAAAACACTACCTACTTTTTGTATATCTCCATACTTGGAGGCTACAGCCTCTATTTGTTCTGGCAACATATAACCCATAGCATCATTTTCTATATAGTTATTTTCTTCTTCAGTAGTTATATTTAAATTATCATCTACATATAAGTCTTTAAATATTACAGGTTCTACTCCAACATTTTTATCAAACTCTGTATGACTTGCAATAGCACCCGCAGCTCTTTTTATATAATCTGTCTCGCTTTGTGATTGTCTATGATCATGTATAAAAACTTGTTGAGCCATAAACTTATTAGCTAGATATGATGTTAAGAATGCATCATAGGCTTCTCTTTTATTTTTTATTGCATTGTATTGCGTGTTACCTTCATATAGTTCTAGATTATTTTTAATATAATCGCTAAATTGTTTTACTAATTCAGGCATTTCTTTAATAGATAAATTACCATCTTTTTCTACAATTGTGTACGGAAATATATCTTGACCTTTTGTATATTTAGCATTTATAGCAGGATTATTTTTAAGTTTAGTTAATATAATATTTTTCATATTAGTATTATGAGCAGCAAAACTTTGTACATAATACCTTCTGCTTTTATCTGAAAATACAGCTATAGGTTGACTATATGTAAAACCCTCTGTGTTTTTCTTTTGATTATATACTCCTATAAAATTAAAAAAATCACTAGCAGTTAATTCTGTTGAAGTTAAAGCATTTAATGTTAATGACATATCTTCAAATTCTACACCTTCTTTGGATGATATAAAATATCTCATTAATCCAGAGTTTATTTCTATACCAAATGGGTTTTGTAATATATTACCCTCTTCATTTAATAATAAACCTTTTTGTAATTTATTACGTAATATTTCTGTATATATATTATTTTCTGGACTTAGTATATTAGATGAATCAAAATTATAGTCTTTACTAACTAACTCGGCTAATCTCATAGATTTATTATGTAAGCTATTTTGTTTGTTAAATATACTTACGCCTTGTTTTTCTACATTATCAACAATTGATAAAAAGTTTTTTGATCTTGACAATACAAGCCCTTGTGTTAATATTTGTCTTATTTCTTTTTGCCCTTTAAGATCTTTACCAACTTGATATTTAAAAAATCCAGTGGGTTTAAATTTATCTGTGGTTGGTGAAAATTCATTTTTACCTTTATATACAACCCATGTTTTATCATTATCAAGCTTTATAGTTTTTCTTCTTGAACCAGACTTTGTTGTAAAACCTATTTCTTTAAAATTAAAAAATATGTCTTCTAAATATTGTTGTTTATCATCAAATAGTATGGGGTTGTTAAGTAAGGCCTGTTTATCAATTAGTAATCCTTTTGGGCTATCGTCTAATAAAACACCTAATATTTCTTCTGCCGCTTCTCTTCTTGCAACTTTATCCTTAGGATCTACCTTAAATAAATTTGTATATATCTTTGCAATCTTATCATGCTTGCTTGTTCTGTCCTTTTGTAATATGTCTAATATAGATTTTAAAGCATTATCTTCTACAGAACTACTAGTAGCTGTATATTTTTTCCAAGTTCTTTTACCTTCTTTATCTATAATTAAAGTATTGTTCATTAGAGTTTCTATCTGTAATCCATCTAATGGTGATTTTAATTCAATAATTTTTGCATTAGTTACATCAGGATTTTGATAGACACTATCTAAAACAGTTAACATAGATTTTATTTCATGGTTAGTGCTTTTTCTTAATAGCATTACAAAATCAAAAGGTTCATTCTTAGTAGATTTAGAAATAGTTAAAAGCTCATGCAATAAATTTTTTCTATCCATTGGTATTGCAGGATTTTTATAATTGAATAATGCTACTATTTTTCTAGTAAATGCAGATAGTGTAGTGGGTAAAGCAATATCTTTTTCTTCTCTAGCATTTAAATCATTTTGATTTTCTGAATCTTCTGAAACATCTTCTATAGTTTCTGTACTTAAACCTATTTGGTTAATAGCTTTATCTAATCTTTGATCTGCAATTTTAAGTTGATTTCTTTTTGTTGTTTGAATTACTATAGCCTTTACATAATCTCTAATTTTAAATAATTCATCATCAGATAATCTATGATCTTTTTTCAAATCATTCATTACATTTCTTACTATTTCATCTTCAGTTAAGTTTCTGCCTATATAATCACCTATTGACGCATGAACAACTGAATATCCAGAAACTTTTTTTAGTCTTGAATTAGAAGCTTTTTTCATAGACGCCCTAGCTGGATTGCTTACTGTAGGTATTGTATTTCTATCTGAACCAAAATCTAATAAAACATGTTTGATAGCAGCCTCTAAATCTAGATCTCCTATATTGTCAACAGAAAGATTTAATAGCTCTAGCGCTTCTTTTTCTGTTGTAAGATTTTTTATGTCTTTATAAAATTCAATTAAATCTTGTCTTAACTGTTCTTGTGCTTTTGTCCCTTCTATCACTGTTTGTGATGTACCATAAGAATATGCTTCTAAAGCTCTAGTAAAAGATTCTTCTATTAAAGGTTCTTGTAAATCTATTCTAACTTCTTTATGACCTAGTGATTTAAGTTGTGTTCGTAGTTCTGTAAACAACTCATTCATTCTGTTATTGTCATTTTTTCTTTCTGCTCTAGCTAAATTGTTTACAATATCTGTAAGTACATTACTATCCAAAACTTTATTAGAAGATTTTTCTTGACTATAAAATTCACCAACTGTAATTTTTTGCCCATTAATATTCATTAATGTAAGCTCAGGATAAAGTAATTTAGTTGTTTTGAATATACCTGACTTATATATAACTTTTCTAATACGCTTCATTAAAGGCGTATCTTTCATTAATCCATAATAAACATGACCAGCCTCGTGAATTATATCACTTTGTCTAGCGCCATCTATATTTACAATTACACTACTTCCTAGAGCAAAAGCCACTGATCTTTGACCATATGAATCTATTAGTTGTTGTGATGTTAGATAACCTTTATATCCAGGAAACTTTTTATCTATAATACTTTTAACTAAATTGTATTCATATAAGTTAGTTCTATGAAAGTTTCTTGTAAAGTTTTCGTCAATGTTAGGCTCTTCGGTAGGTAATACTGTAGATGGTTTAAAAGAATCATATATTTTTTTTGTTCTTTCTTTTATTTCATCAATTACTTTTTTAGTTATATTTTTTGGATCAGATTTTTTAGCTCTTTTTTTAAGAGTTTGCTGAAAATCTCTTTGAGCAACCTTACCTACTTGTTCACCATTTATCTTTACAATAATTTCAGATTCATATAATTGATCACCAAACTGATAAAACAAATCACCATCTATATCTACTACATTATCTTGTCCAACCTGTGGTTTACGAACCTCTAGTTCTATATTGACATCTTCATCGCTTTGTACAAATTTATCTGATACACCTGCTTGATCTACATAAGATATGGTTTCATCATCTTTGACTATAGTATAATATACTAAACCTCTACCTTTTTCTATTTTAGCTTTTGGAATGGTTCTAGATCCTGCAGATTCTACCCTTTTATAGTCCTTAGTTTTAGGAACTACCTTCCTTTGGTCTTTTTTTTTTACGTCTTCTGGAGTTTCAGGAGACGTGTCTTCTTGTTGTTTATCGGCCCTTTCTTGTTCTTTAATAGTATTATTTACATCCTTATTTCTGATTTGACCATTTCTTCCTGTACCTTTTATATTTAAAGCTTTTTCTTTTGTAAGCTTACCGTCTCTTACCGCTTGTTTTAATTTTTCTTTAGCTCCTGGAAGTATATTATCTAAATTGTCAATTTGTTCTATAGTTTCTTTAAGATCTTTTTTATCAGCTCTTTTTTGTCTTATACCTTGTACTACTTGTGATATTCTAGTTATACCTCTACCTATTGCTTCACCAACTCTTTCTGTTCTAGAAGGCCTATCGGCTTTTTCTTGTTGAGCTTTTGCCTCTGCCTCTTGTTGTTCTTTAGCTTCTCTTTCTTTTCTTTGCTGCTCACCTTCTTGTGTAAAGGTTTCAAATTCTTCTTGAGATAATCCTTCCTGTTTAAATCTTTTATCTTTTTTTCCTGTACTTTTTGCAGTACGTCTTTTGTCTTTTGTTCTAGTATATATAGCTTCTATTTCTTGATTTAGCTGTTGCTCTTCTTCATTTTTTATATTTAACAACTCATTAGTTTCTTCATTAAGTAAATCTAAATTTTCTTTAAGCTGACTTTCATTATTTTTATATATATCTCTAAAATGCTGTTCTCTATCTTTTTGATTTTCTAATATCTGTTGTTTTTCTTTACGTATTCTAGCAAGTTCAACTTCATAAAAAAATGCTTGTTTTGCTCCAGCTTCAGTTAAACCTGTATTAACGCTGTGTTTTTCATACATCTTTTCAATATTAGTAATAGCTTCAAAAAATATGTCAGCAGTTTCTTGATTCATTTTACCACTATTGACTTGTTCTTGAACTTTTGCCCTAACACCTGAACCATCACCTGAATAGTTCCAAATTTGTGAAGCTATAATATTATCTTGAACTCCTGCTATATCTTCACCGTCTTCATATTTTTGTGTCCACGTATCTATGTTTTTATTTAGTTGATCTATTTTTTCATTTAATTGTAGTGTTCTTTCTGCCTCTGCATCATAGTAACCTCTAGCACCACCAAATACAGCGCCCATACCAACACTTGTCCAAAATATATCTTTTATTTCTTTTGGAGCTTGTGATGTAGGAGCTGTCTTTAACCAATCAGTCCAACTATCATATTCATTTCCTTTTGCTTTTTCTTCTGTAGCATATTTTGCCCACTCTTGATATACCTCTTGAAACCCTTCTGTGGTTCCTTCAAAAGCACTATATCCCGCAGCTACACCTAAAGATGGCGCTGCTCTTTTTATTAAGCTTACAGTAAATGGTTTTATACCTTGACCAAATTTTACTTTGGTTGGTTTTGATGCTGCTAAGTTTTTAACTATATTAAAACTTCTACCTAGTCCACCAAACAACATACCATATGATATAATATCAACTCCTGCCCAAGCAAGATTTTTACTTATAACGTTTTTAGCATAGCTTGCTGCTTGATCTGCTGTATATAATGGATTACCATTTTCATCAACATCATTAATCATTTGATTATATGATTCTCCAGCTAAATATGCTCCTTCCGCTACGTTAGCGCCAATACCACCACCAAACAAAGCTAGACCTTCTTTACCCCCTTTTGTTAAGCTTACACCTTTTTTGCCACCATCATATAATAACTTTCCAGTTAAACCAGTTCCTTTAACACCAAACTTGCCTGGCTTTCCTGCAACTCTTGATCCTTTTAAAGCAGTTTTACCAAATCTTCCAAGTAATGCATTAGTACCTCTAACAGCCACTTTTGCTCCAATACCATAAGGTACAATAAATGAAAGAGCATATGGTAATAATCTAGAAAATTTTGAAGTAAAATACTCTTTAGTAAATAAATCAGAAAAAGTCATATTTTCAAATTTTTCTGACAATACTAATACATTATCATTTTGATATTGTTCTCCAACTCCTTTTAACCAATTTCCAAATTTTGTATCTGGTGTGGGTTCTCCTGGAGACACCCATGCTTTTAAAAAATTAATTGTATCACCTGTACCTACTAAAAGATCACCCCATCCAGCAGCAAAACCTCTAGATGTTTTTTCTATATCTGTTCCTAAAAACGATCTTGGATCTTGTACAAGTTGTTCTGGGGCAGGTGTAGCACTTGCAGCGGCTAATCCTGCAAACTCATCTGTTATTCTTTGCTGTGATGCTATACCTTCTATAATTCTTTCTCTGCTAATATCTCTTTGTGGTTCAGGCTTACCTAAGCTATCAAAAAAAGATACATTATCTTTAACTACAAGTTGATCATCATAGTTCTGTTTTACATCTTGTTCAGGTGATTGCGGTGTTTCTTGCAATCCTTGAACTAAAAAATCTAAACTTTTTGTAAAATCTAATTTTTCTGACATTATGAATTAAAATATTTAATAATATCTTTTCTAATTTTTTTAGATGAGTTATATTCTTTTTTTGTCAAATTCTTTTTACTCCATTCATCATAAGCAGTTGGTCCTTTTTTAATAGCTTCTACCATACCATTAGCACCATCTTTATAAAAACTTTCTTTTAAGAGTTTTGCACTAACGGCCATATACTCTGCACTATTTTGAACTTGCTGTCCATTTTGCATTTGAAAAGGATATTCTCTTTCTTGCATAGCATTTGTATATAGATCAGTAAAAACTAAGGGTAATGCGCTGGTTATTTTACCGCTTGGTACATTAGCCATTGTTAATCCCATGGTTAGTTGAGAGTCAAATGTATTAATATAGTTATCCATTTCGCTTACTGAAGCAGCTCCAAATGCCGCAGCTACTTTATTTTTTACTTGCATTTTTCTTTCAACATCTAACATAGTTCTTTTTTGCTGCATTTCATAATCTAGGGCTTGTGTTTTTACATTATTTAAATCTGCAGGATCTATTTTTTCATTTAATGCCATTCTAAATGAACTGTCTCCTAAATCTACTACATCATAATAAAAATCATCTGGACCTACATCATCATCTCTAAATTCAGCCATTAATACATGCTCTATTTGTGTATCTCCTGAAAGTGTATTTTTAATTTTTTGTAAGTCTTCTGGATTATCTGTTTGTTTCAACAAAAATGAATTTAATTCACCGTTAGCATCTTTTCCTGATATTCTTAATCCAATATGAAAACCATTTAATTGTAAATCTAAAACCCTATCTTCTGCTAACCAATCTAAATATTCTGATCCAGCTTTTCCTGGAGATTTTGTTATGTCTTGTTCTTTTATTAACTGACCTCTATCATCATATTTACCTAACATAGATACACCATATACCATTCTATTTGCTGCATTATATTTAGGCGTTCCATCTTGGTAACTTCCATATAAAGCTTCCATTACAGCCGTCTCTTTATTAGTATTAGTTAAAACTCTATCGCTAGCTATAATTTGTCTATTAAGTACAAAAGGATTAAACTCTCCAATTTTTTCAGTTTTATCACCAGGAGACACTCCTAAAATTCTATCTAAATTATCATATATAGCTCCACCACTATACTTTTGAAATAATGTATTTATATCTGTAACGCGCTTACCATCTATTACAACACCCTGTGTTGTTAAATCAATAAATGAATTTAAGTCATTAATACCAGCTTGATTTATAGCATCTAAACTAGATTTTATTTCATTTGCAAATGTTGTATTTATAGCGTTTTTACTAAAGTATTGTTTACCACCTATTGCTGTACCTCCTGTAATAGAATCATCTACACCCAATTCATCAATAATAAATTGTTTCATTTCTTCTTCTCCTATGGTGTTAGCAAAGTTACTATACTCACTAAGGGGTATACCCTTATCGTTCATTATATCTTTAATTATAGCACCTCTATTTACTGAAATAATATCTTCTAAAGTAATATTAGTTCCATAAGTTTTATGTTGATATATTTTATCTAACTCTTCTTGATCATTAGGTAGGTAATCTGTTCTTTGTCCAGCATAGTAAAAGTCATCTGATTCTCCATTTAACCATGAGTTAAATCTTTTATGTACACCTTTTGTTACAAATTGAGCATCTTCTGGATCTTGTGAGCTTAGAATATATCTTTCTAAATCAGGTCTAACTTTATTAACCCTTTGGGAAACAGGATTTCCTTGTAAATTACTTTTATATTCTTGCATATAGTAATCTAAATTTCCATATGCCCTAGCATTAGAAACTGATCCATATTTTCTTATAACATCTTGTATTTCATTCCAACCAGATTGTGAAGCATGCCAATCATAAAAATCATCCACATCTTTTTGTCTTCTAAAATTTACTGATCTTTTTTCATCACCTATTTGTTGTTTTACAAATAAAATATCATCAGCTGTGGTTTGAGCTTGATTTATAAATTGTTGAACTGCATTTCTTTCTTTTGTCTCAGCTAATTTTTGTCTTTGTACATTTTGCAAAAGCTGCATAGCCTGCATCTCTTGTTGCATTCTTGTGTTCTGCAATTGATTTGCAGTTTGCAATGGACCTAAAAGTGAACTATAATATCCAAAATCTAAACTCATTATTTTTTCTTTTCAAATTGATTAACTAATCCAAGATTATTTTGCGGTGAACCTGATAAATAATTATTCATAATTTGTCTCATAATAGAAGAGTTTCCAGATACACCAGATAAAACATTAGATAAAGCTTGTGATGTAAACTGTGTGGCTGCTTGTTTATTAGCCAATTGCATTTGCATATCTTCTGTTCTTTCTTGCTCTGATCTTTGTTGATCATAATTTTCTTTAAACATCATTAAGTCTGCATAAGAGTCTTGATTTTGTCTTCTAAGTTCTGCGTCTTTTGCTGCTACCTCTAATAAAGCAGATGATCTTTTAGAATCAAGAATACCACTTTGTGCTAAAAATTTAGCTCTATCTCCACCAGTGCCTCTAACAGCGTTATCTAATCCAATTCTATAAGCATTATCTATTTCTTTCTGTATTGCTCTTTCTTCTGCTGGATGAAAACCTTTTTTTGCCAGCTCTCTAGATTGTCTTAGGTGTTGATAAAATAGGGGTGATAACTCTGCTCTTTTTTGTGGAGTTATTTCTTTCATAGCATCAGTTAATCCTTTTTTACCAAGTATATATGATATTATGGTAGAAGGACCACCAATACTATCTAAAGTATTACTAGCCGCTTTTAGCACATCACCTAACTGGCCAGATAAATTCAAAGATGGTTTTTCTTGATTTTGCTCTTCAGTTGAATTTTCAGTAAGCTGCTGTGTCGTTTCATTTTCAGTATTTTGTGTTTGATTTAAATTTAAAGGCTGACTTAAATTTTCAAGCGGGCTTTCAACAGTTGGTGTTGCATCTATACTTTCAACACGAACTCCTGGTTTTGTTTTTTCTTGTGTAATAATTCTTTCTTGTCCGCTTGGATCTAAAACTATTACATCTTCTTTTTCTCCTTCTATTCTTGGTGTTTCTTCAGGCCCTTTATACTCGCCCTCTAATTGATATTGTCCATCTTTAAATATATATATTAAACCTTTGTCGTTTTCATAAAATTTACCTTCTTCAGCTTCACTATCTGGAACCATTAAAAATGGGCTATTAGTTGTTCCATCTCTTTTTTTTGGTTTTGGGTTAATTAAATTAAATTGTTTTCTAATTTGATTTCTCTGTTCATTATTTAAGGCTTGCCAATCTTCTAATTTATAACCAAATTTTTCTGCCTCTTCTTTTTCACTTTGTATACCTTCTTGAATTTGTTTTTCTAAATTACCTTTAGGTAAGTTTTTTAAATCATCCTGTATATTTTTTGATTTATATAATCTATCTACCCTGTCTTGTACTTCTTCTTCTGATTGGTCTTTTGGTTTTTCAAATATAGTCATAAAACCTCTAGTAGAATCTTGAACAGAATTATATGGTTGTTCCATATAAGTTTTAAACTCATTTTCTTCAAAGGCAAAATCTATTTGTCCTCTCCAATTGGTTTCCCAGTCTGGTACAGCTTCTAAAAATGCATCTTTTCTTGATTTTAAAGTGTATTGAAATAATCCTATGCCTGGATTTTCTACATCTCCCATTTGTACTGCATCAGAATAGTACATAGATTCTTTTGCTATATTAGCAACTATACCAGCAGCTTTGATTTCAGTCATGCCTGGCTTAGTCATTAAATAATCAAATATTTCTTTTTCTGATACTAAATTTTTTCCAGGTTTTGCCATTATGCCATATTATTTTTTTTCCACTTATTTATATTTTTCTTTGCAACCATAGCTATTTGTTTATCATCCATATTAGGTTTAAATTGATCTGTTGCATGATCATAAATACCTGCTCCTTTTTTTACTTTAAATGGTAATACTCCTTTTTTAGAATATATAGTTCCTGTATTGTCTACAGGCATCGGATTAGACTTATGCGTTTCTTTACCAGGTGTAATCATTTTACCACCCATAGCCTTTCTTATTGGTGCTGCAGCTCTTTTAAAATCACCTGAAGCTAAACCAGCTTCTACTTCATTTTGATCATTTACAACTAATTCATTACCTGTAAATTCTGCAACAATATTTTTAAGTTGTCCACCTTTTTGAAAAACTTCTACGTTTTCTCTAATTAATGGACTATCTAAATCCCACCTATAATCTTCTGTACCCACTGAATCATAATTTTTACTTTGTTTGAAAAATGGATCTAATAATGGTCCAGTTTTTATTCTACCTGTTTCTTTAACTCTATTAGAAACATCTTTTGAATTATAAGTTGGTAAAACTGGTTGTATTGGTTCTGCTTTTATGCTTCCAGGTTTTGTTACTTGAATACCACTACCCTCTTCAGATACACTTCTACCTAAAAGATCTATTGTTCCTTTTTGACCTGTTTCAAGATTCAGTGAGCCGTCTGGATTTATTGTATATACCTTGTTACCCTGCTCATCTACTACACCTCTATCTTTATAATAAGAATCATCATATCCAGTAATACCAGAATATATATCATCTAAAGCTTTAGCCAAACCCTCACCAAGTTGTACAACTCCTCTGCCTAGTCCGCTAAAAAAACCACCTAAAAATCCACCATTATCATAAGTTTTAGGATCATAAGGATTTTTCATTCTACCTCCATCTTTCATTATACCTATATTGCCACCATATTGATTTTGATATTTAGAAGATTCTTCTGCCCAAGCATAAGCTTCTTTCATACTTTCATTCTTACTTCTTAAATCTAATATAGCTTCACTAATATTTTGTTGTCTTTCATCTAAAGCTTTTTCATACTTTTTAATTTGTTTTTTTCTTTTTTTATCAGCTTTATCTTCTTCAAATAAACCCAAACCTAAACCTAATACAGCTCCAACTATTGCACCAGGTCCTCCTGCTACTTTTGCACCTAATGATGCTCCTGAAGCTATAGATCCAGCAAATTCTAAATCTGAATATTCATATGGATTTTGATCTCTTGTTCCAGAGTATAATGCTAATGGTAAAGCTAAATCAAAACCTTCAGTAGTGCCTTCTGTTCCTAAAAACTTACCTAATTTACCATGAGTTTCTTCACCAATTTTTAAACTTTTACCTATTGTTGATCCTACTTGTGCCTGACCAACACCTAATAAAAATTTATCTACATCACTTAAATTAGAACCTAATCTTTCTGTTTCTTCAACAATATTTATAGGTTCTGGATTTTCAGATAAAATACCGCTTATGTTAGTTCCGTATGCTTCACTTGAATATGGATTTACGGACTCAAAGTTTCCGTAGTTATAAAAACTACCATATTGCTGCATTGCTCTTAAGACGTCTGAATATGCCATTAGTTATAAGATTTACGGTATTTAGCCATTATTGCAAAGATATTAAATTTAATTGGACTGTTTGATATGAACTCTATTTTCAAATATTGACCTCTAGTTCTACTTCCAGATAAATTACCTCTTAAAGGAAATCTTAGTTGTCCCTCTCTATATCTACGATCAGGTATAGACGAAGCAACATAGTTAGGTAAATTTTCTGATTTAAATCTTATAGAAGGATTATATCCTAATGGTTCTGTCATTGCTATAATTGCTGTATCAAATACTTTAACACTTTCTGGGTTTTCAGATATTGTTTTTTCTAATACAGCAGCTGATTGTCTACCAAAAAACCTTGATTTAAAACCAAAACTATCCCATTTCCATAATTTTAGTGGTTCAGCTAGTAAGTTTTTATATACTTTCGCTTTAGCATTTTCATCTACTAATAATTTTACATCATGCTCTGTCTGTGTTGTAAAAATACCAGGATCTCCATTAATCCATAAAAATGGATAAGCAGTATAATATGAAGTAAAAGCATTTAAACCTTCACTATAAACCACATTCATACCAACATAGTTTGCTTCTTCATAATTACCATTGCTATCATATTCAAGTTTATTATTATGAAA
>FUFK010043733.1_pt1 | contig 85396 bp, 68 predicted proteins | sample 1021851 | NCBI WGS metagenome assembly FUFK01 (sample SAMEA51879418, study PRJEB19060) | metagenome
GAAGTGGTTATCATCTGAGGTTTCCAACCTTATGTCGTGGGTTCGACTCCCGCTATCCGCACCACACTCAGCAAGCTTTTTGCGTGTTAAACCACAATTGGAATTAACAAAGTCTATCAGTCACCGGCTTGAGGTGATGACATGCAAAGTTCTACCATGAAATGTCTGCTGTTGACTCAGATTTTATTCTGTGCCTCAATGGCCGGATGCTTTGGTGAGAATTCAGCTGACAAAGAACTGGATGTTGCCGGATTTCAAATCGATTTCACCGATGCAAATGATGCTGAATTGAAAGGTGGAGAATGGCACAGTTTCTTTCTCGCTGGCAAGGGTAGAGCTATCTCTGTTCCAAATAATGTGATGATGTTCATCGATGACATCGTTATTCCCAACGGTTTTGCTACCGTAGATGGAGAGCAAATTAACGGGAAGCTGTTACCAATTCCTTATGCTGACCAGGTCAGTATTACTATCGTTGAAGCGGATGGAAAAGGCAAGTCATTCGAGTATAATGTGGCTGAAGGCGATCCAATAATTAGCGGATCAGAGTGGTTTGACAAGATGGATTTCATCACTAGCGTTTGTACTGATTCGACTCTTTGTGGCGGTTATATCAATCGATGGATGGGTTCGCCAAATCCAGCATTTGAAAGAGCTGCATCATTCTTCCACGGTCATTTTGAAGGACTGGGTTATGAAACTCATTTGATGCGAGTAACCGATACTCTCAGTTTTACCCAACCTGAAAGTCTGAACGTAATCGCCTGGAAGCGTGGATATGATGATTCATGTGTTCAAGGATTTGGCGCTCATATGGACATTGCACCACCTGCTGGACCGCCGGGAGGTGGAACATATGAAGGCGCATATGACAATACTGCGGGGACCGTTGCAGTCATGCTATATGCTAAGGCCTTACTGGAAATAGAGGTTAGATGTGATACTTTCCTTGCATTATGGTCCAGTGAAGAAGAGGGTCTGCGGGGTTCAAACGCTTTTGCTAACAACGATTGTGATTATTGCTTGCCACAAGACAAAGAACTGCGATTTTACATTAACATGGATATGATGGGAATTTCTTATCCAGCAAAAAAATCGAATGGAGACTATTTCCCGTATCATGCTTGGTCGGGACCTGATTTCGACCCTGAGGTCCAAGATGTTGCCATTACTACAATTCTTGATTATGTCCACAGAGACGTATTGAGAGCACCTATGGACCTTCGTATTGAAGGCTCATATGGTGCCGGTTGTGAACAACATTGGGATGACCACTATAACCTCGTGATGGATGTTCATGAGGATACTTTTGGCAGGTCAGATCACGTTACATTCAGAAACCTCGGTGCTCAAACAATTTTTCACTTGGGTGCGTATGATGAAGATTACAGCGCATATCATTCACCGACTGACACATTTGACAATATGATTGAGGAGGTTGGCGGTCCAGAGGAATTGAAGAAAAGTATCCAGTATGTCTTGTGGGCTGCCTTTTTGGAATTCGTCTTAGCCGACCAAACCCCTGAGGTTCGTAATGTAGATGTTTGAATTAAATTACAACCTTTTTTTTACTAAAATGAGATATCATCCACATGGACGAGACTGTTTCACCATCTGGAAGTAGTCTTGTAAAGTTCGCTAACAAACCATCTTTCCCGATGTTATTATTCTTGGCTGGACTTACAGTGGCCTTATCTGAGACAATTTATTTATTAATTCTCGGCAATAATATCGAAAACGCAGTATGGCCTTTGGCTATTCGAAACCTAGAGTTTACCTTGGCTTTGCGAAAAAGTGTCCCAAGTGTTGCGATTCTATGTGCTGTTATCCTAACCTCAGGATTATGGTTAATGATAAGAAGGCAACAGCAAAAGTCAATCCCAAACTGGATCGGATATCTCTTAGTCTTTATCTCCGGAGTGATTATTGGATTGTATGCAGTGTTTGTGGTAATGGATTTGCGATATTTGAGAGGAGCCTTCTTACTACTGCCTACGGTGTACGGCTTTATTCTGTTCTCCTGTGCAATTGGCTCGAAAGGAGTTCCGAATTTACCAAAATCACACCGTTCTTTAACTGAAAACTTCTATTCCATAGCGCATCTATTTGCTATATTCTTTGCCGCATGGTTAATGATGCCCGGAATTCCAGCGCTTGCTGGAATAGCACCATCGCCGCCCGATAAACCAGTGTTTGGATATGGTGCTGAACCGGGGCCGTTTGGAGAAGTTTTGGAAGTCTACCCCTACCCCATACCAGACAACGTCACCGCAATACAAGGTGATACCGAAGATGACATAACATTTTCAATCTATCTTTCTATTCCGGTTTTACCGGAAAACCCCGGCATAGAAGGTGTGCCACTGGCAATAATTTTCCACGCATTCAATAACCCTAGCAGAGACTCGTACACCGACTGGATTGACCGGCTAATTGGTAAGGGAATGGTAGTCGCCTACATCCAATATCCAACCGATGTTAGGCCAGAAGGTGGTGATGACTGGGAAGATTATGTCTCTGAAGGAACCTCAGATTGGCCACACCATGTGCCAAGATTACACTCCATCTATGCTGCGCTTAATCTGCTCAATACAATAATCAGTGATGACACAAGAGGTACTGAAATAGATGACGTACTTGGTAATTTGACAATTATGCCACAGCACCTGTATATCGGTGGCCACAGCTTAGGTGGTGCATATTCGCTCAATGCATTACAGATGGTTCAGGAATTTGGTTGGGGTGATGAAACGCTCGTGGTCAATACTGAGATGGCTGCATCAAGACCAGTGCAAAATCTATGGCAGCCTAATTTCGACAATCTACCACAAGCAACAATTGTTCACTTGGCAGTGAGTGAGGATGATATGACTGTTGGACAGTGTGATAGTGTTTATCACCAACAACTGTTTGATTTAATCGAAAAGAATAATTCGCTACTGATTTTCATTCCTAGCGACAAATATGGCTTTCCGCGGCTGGTTGCAACCCATTACGTACCTGCGAATGAAGTACATGACACTTTGGCAGACTGGGCTTTTTATCGACGAGTTGATGCCCAGGCAGATTGGGTTGTTGCAAGAAGTAGAGGAGATTATAACACCGAGGAATTTGCTTATTTCCATTTGATTGATGGCCCAATTCTACGAGACATGGGTGAATGGTCTGATGGAACACCGGTCTTGCAACTACAGCCATACACTAATGCTATACAAGAGAACAAATTCAGTTATTGTTAGAGGTTTTGATTTGACAGAGGATACTTCACAGCGGAAATCACTGATTAAGCTGGTCTCTGGCTCGGCTATTATTGCCTCTATGTGCTGCCTTCCAAGTGTCGTATTGGTGTTGTTTGGACTAGCCAGTGTAAGCTCTGCTGCTGCTCTATCTGACAATTTATACTGGGGTGAGAATGGTTACGGATGGTTCAGACCTTTAATGCTGATTTCTGCGTTAGCATTTGCCGTGATTGGATTGATTATTCATTTTCGTAGCAAGGGTATCTGCACGCTANACCAAGCCAAGAGAGAGCGAAGNAAAATCATCAATACATCCATATTAGTATTAATAATCAGTTACCTTACCTACTTGGTACTAAATTATGTCATACTTACCGAGATTGGCATACTTCTTGATCTACCTTGGGAAGAAAGTCGAGATAGTTACATGTTCTGGAAGTAATCATGCATCTGAACGAGTAATTTTGCAACCTATCGACCATTCAGGGTTATCATTCATTGCCAACAATGTCTGATTTAACAATTCATCCTCCGGAATTTTATCATAACCATCGCCTGGGCTGATCGCCACGCTTATATTGAAGCGTTTAAATGACAGATTTTTTAATTGGATATTGGATTTTTCAATTGAAATTTCTGTCGCATTATTGCCAATTGGAATTTTAATTCTACGGGGGTTAAGATTCATTCCTAATCTAGTCGCTTTTTGTACTGCCTCCTTACTGGTCCACAGTCTTAGCGCATAATCTGGATTGGTCAGTAAATATGCTAATTCTTCCCCCTTTGCCATCATATCAAAGACGCCCTCAGAAATCACTAAGTCTAACGGTTCCCCATCGATACCGATGGTCCAACCAGATTCGATCAACCCCACAAATGCCCAACCATTAGAGTGCCCGATTGAAATTGATGGTAAGCTTTGCCTAACCCAGGTGCCCGGCAAGTAAGCTATACTTGGGGCACGATATTTATTTCTCCTAACCTCCAACAGACTGGTATCAATCCCCCAATTTGTCAACGCTTTATCCAATAGCATCCTACTGCTTAGATGCTCTGCACTTCGCTTCGTGGTAAGAAATTTGGCCACCTCATCTCTATTTGCCAATTGAACACGAGACAGGTCTAAACTTTCTACCGGCGCCATCCAACAGGACAAGCGAGGAGAATTTGCACCAAAATTAATTGGTATCTTATGCATTGCTTTCATATAATCACCGCTCTAGAATGAACCTTTGCTCATCTGGAACCGGTGCCATACTTTTCAACCTTAGACCCTTCATGGCCAGAACCGGCGCATCTTCATCGCCAACGATTACCACATCATGAACGGTAACTCCTCCATCCTCAACTGCAACACGTAAACTTCTGATTCGTAATATCTCGTTACGCTCAGGAACACGGATGTTGGTCGACCAATCAATCCCAATGGGTAATGATGAGAATCCTTCGGATTCCATCGCAACAAAGCCCGCATTCTGAAAGCCTGCCTCGATCAGCATTGGTAATGCCTCAAGCAACACTTCGCTACCGTCGCGTTCAATTTTGAATTGCTGCGTTATTGGCAGTTGATTGCGCATTAGGGCAATACCATCTGCCCCCGGCGTCTGCTCATCGCCGACGCCGCGAATCACCCCGCCGTGAGATTGAAATCTAGGACCGTGGAAATATCTCTTATAGATGAATGAAGGCATTATCACCAAATCTTCTAACTGGGGCGTACCGAGTTGTGGCATGGTAGCAACCTCTGAATGGAGGAATTCGGTGAGGTCTTCACTCTTCTCAACCAATCTAACAATTGCTGAGTGATGTTCTCTTTCGCCAAATATTTCACCTTTAGAATTCATCAAGTCTGAAACTAGAGTGCACTTCACACGATGAATTCCGTCACCCGATTCCTCTGATATAGCAACTACTCTAACCTTAATTTCCTCCTTGAGTAATTTAATCGGGAGGCCAAAACGAACATTCTCAAATCCTGCCAAACAACTAGATGGTTTCAGTAGTAAGGAGTTTTCTGCAAACATTTCCAGCGCCATAACTCCCGGGTGATAAGGGACTCCGTCGATGGAATGATCGATAAGGAACGGATGCAGTTCAGTAGAAAGTGTGGTTTCTGTTATGATAGCATTGTCTTCTTCGAATGAAATTACCTTGTCTATTAGTGGAAATCTGGCGGGATCAGCGATTATTACAGCCATTCCAGAAGGCAAGCGTAGTGGCGGTTCGCGGAAACTATCGAATTTATCCATAAGTCCTAATGAGCCGCAGCCAAGTACCCTACGCTTACCGCCAGCAAGTGCCTCATCAACGAAAATTTCAACTCCTGTTTCAACGTCCAGTGTTTCGATTCCTGCGGCTGCAAATACTGCTTCAATCGAACCCCTGGTAGCCATTCCGACATCTTTCCACCCGGTCCATGCGATAGCAACTGCTCGGCATTTACCGCTGGCAGTCAATCTGGCCATTTCTGCATCAAGAACGCTATTTGCTGCAGCATAATCAGTTTGGCCACCATTGCCAAATCGGCCAGCAACACTGGTGAAACAGGCGGCAAATTTCAATGTCTTTGTCCCTGATGCGTCCACAGCAGCCATCAATGACTTCCAACCATCTAGTTTAACTCTGACAACGCGGTCAAAAATATCATAATCCTTGTTAGCAACTAGTTTTGAATCTTCTAAGCCCGCTCCGTGAACGATACCTGTAATTTTGCGATTGAGTGATTTACCAACCTCGATCATGCTAGATCTATCCATCACATCAACGGAATGGTATTTTGCCTTGTTCCCGGTTTTTTCAATACAATCAAGCGTAATGTAAACATCTCTACTGCGCGTAAACTTTTGCCAGTTACGATTCCAATCAACCATGGTCACTTTACCATCCTCAGCTTCCTGTATCATAGACTCTCTCAGTGCCAGTTTTCTTTGTCTCAACTGTTCGTCATTCCAATCAATCCATGTCTGAGTTTCTTCAATAAGTTGTGAACGGCCAAGTAACACAAAGTGAGCATTTGCATCAGTACTTGCTTGAGCAACTCCAATTATTGAGGCCGCAGTAACTCCTGAGCCACCACCTGATACAAGCCATGTATCGGCATTCGTAAGTGGTTCACGGGTTGATTCTAATTTTTCATCATAAGCAACTAGAGTCCATCTTCGACCATCTCTGTCAATACCGACTTCAACCTCTCCGCCCATATTGAGGATATCGTTGACAATTAGTTGCGCTGCATGAGGAGCGTCTAAAACAATTTCAGGATGTAAATCTAAGGCTCTAGTACGCAAATGATCTTGTTCAAATGCGTAGGATTTTGTTACTCCGCTTGCTGCACACTGTATAGAATTGAATAAATCTCCGATATTACCATGTCTACCATCTAGTGTCGTTACAGAGGCAACTATTCCGGTGTTTAGTTGACTCAATTTACTATCCAATCCCTTCAAAAGTGAGAACCAACCATGAGCCGCTAAAGAAATTTGAGAAGAGGGATATGTGTCCTCATCCCATTCAACACCTGCTAGTTTTAATGCGGCTAGATGAATGACTCCGCAGACATTCGTTTTGTTAAGTTCAATACTAACTTGTTGCATATGTTCAACATTTGCAGGGTCTGCCCTTAGTACCGTACGAGTACCTTCTTTTTGCCTTGACATGTCTCGTATTTCAGATTCAAATCCAACTCTAATCGCCTCCAAACCGCGCTGCTCAAGAATCAAACAGATCTCTTCAGCAATGCCCCAGCCATCATCGGTTAGAACAATAGTACCGGACAATTCTATTGGCTCATTGACGCCCAGACATTCCTCGATCTCAACCTGCCATCTTCGACAACTGGATTTGACGGAAGACTCTTCGGTTAAGTTTGGAGATGCGCTGACTGGTGCGCTAATCTCATGGCTTGGCTCAACTGGCGATATTATCTCAGTAGGCGGTGATGGCTCCAACGAGTCGGTACCTTGTCCACTTATCCTAACGATGTATGCAGTGAAATGATTGAGTGTAGGATGATCACTCAAAACGAAATCTTCGTCAACCGGCAATGCAAAGATATTTCTTACCTCTGCCATTATTTCGGCTTGTTTGACGGTGTCTATTCCTAATTCACCTTCTAAATCTTGGTCCATTTCAATGAAATCTGCTGGATACCCAGTATGTTTGACGACAATCTCAATCAATTTTGCTTCAATTGCCTCATGACCCGAACCAGCCTGAGAGGATGATGTCCTTGGAAGAGGGGAGGGGTCTGCAATAACCTTCGGCTCGGTTTCTTCGGTTGCTGTTGTTAGAATTGCCGGAATCTCACCACCAGTCATCCTTTGGATGTAAACAATCATGTGATTGAGTGTTGGGTAATCTGATAGTACGAAATCTTCGTCAACTGGGAGACTAAATTCAGCCCTAATTTCCGCCATGATTTCAGCTTGTTTTACCGTATCAATACCTAATTCTCCCTCCAGGTCTTGATCTAATTCGATAAAGTCGGCGGGATAACCCGTATGCTGAACCACGATGTCGATTACGGTTTGTACTAAGGTAGAATCGTCAACAACATTGCTCGTAAGTGGTGGATTATTTACAGTAGCAGCATTGGTTTTAGTTACTATTTCTTCCACTGCTTCTTTAGCCGCAACTACCGGAGCTACTACTGTTTGAGCTACGGTTTTGACCCCCTCAGACATATGATTTATGTATTCAATCATGTGGTTCAGCGTTGGGTAGTCGGCGAGCACGAAATCCTCGTCAACCGGAAGATTGAATTTACTACGAATATCTGCCATGATTTCAGCCTGTTTTACTGTGTCAATACCAAGTTCACCCTCGAGATCTTGATCTAACTCAACAAAATCTGCTGGATACCCAGTGTGTTTTACCACAACCTCAATAACAGTCTTCACGATATTTCCTTCGCTTGCTATTTGAGGTGGCGCAGCATTTGGTTTAGGTGGGTCTTGTTTTGGCTCTGTTGGGGGTTCTTGAGCTTCTTCGCGCTCTACTGTAGTAATCTGTGGGGCTACTTTTTCCTCAACTGCATGCCTTTGTCCTTCATACTTTTCAGTAACCTGCCAAGGGTCGCCTTTGATACCACCATGAAGATTTTCATTACCATCAACGTAAGAGACCAGTTTGCCATCTAAGATGCGTAGTACGACATCGTCAGAATCTGCAAGACTACAGACCCACTGTATGAATTTGTTACCATCTATTCGTTCTCCATCAATCTTCCATTTACGGACTAATGACAGAGCAATTTGGGAGCCAAATCCTGCACCGAATCTCAAACCATATTCGAGATTGGGGTAATCTCCGCCTTTTGATAAATTTAGATTGCCAAGTTCAGGATCTTGCTCTTTGTGATTAGCAATTGGTGGGATTCTACTGGTAAGCATTCCATAAAGCATGCTCGCATCCTCTATCCCTACTCCCATTGGGTGTCCAGTGAAGCCTTTGGTATTGGCAATAACCAACTTATCCGCACTGTCACCAAAGGTACTTCGCAATGCCTTGACCTCAGATTGAGCCGAACCGCCTCTTGCTGGAGTGTATGTTTCATGTGAGAAAAAGACCGTATTTGGTGCAATCTTGTGCCGATCTATGCTCCATTTTGCTTCCATTTCTGTCATGAAGTCGTCGACAGTTTGGGCAACGTGCTCTACATCTAACCGCGTTCCGTGGTATGCTGAATTTGCAATTTTTGTACCTAATAATTCTGCAATTGGTTGTACGCCTCTCTCACTGGCTTGTGAGTTCTTTTCGATGACAAATGCTGCAGCACCCATTCCGAGAATTAGACCATTTCTTCTTTTGTCAAACGGCAACGCCGTCTCCTCGACTATATTATTAGTTGAAGCAGCCCCCGAAGCGGCAAAACCTCCACCAATCCATTCCCAAAGATCATCGCCGGTTACATCATCGGCTGAAATTATGATTACGCGGTCAGCCCTGCCAGTATTTATCCAATCTTCGGCTACACCAAAGGCTGCTGTAGATGATGCACAGGCGAGATTGATGGTAGTATTTGGCCCTCTAATCCCAGTATATTGTGCGAATTGAGAATGACCCATGTTCAATGTTTGGAACAAAAATCTACGGTCAAATTGACCCTCTCCATCATCACCATTGTTCTTACCATGTTTCATTGCCATTTGTAAACCTGGGAAACACGAAGCAAACACTATTCCCGTGCGATCTCTTTGGACTTGAGGTACTTGCCAGTTGGTAATCAATCGTAATCCGCCCTTGCCTACTTGTTCTACTGGCGTAAGCGGAATTCCAGCATCTCTCAGTGCCAGTAAACCAGAGGCAACAGCAAGTTGGGTAGTTATGTCCCAAGCCATAACCACTTTTGCATCAATACCAAATTCTTGCGCCAGGTCAAATGCACCTTTCACGCCGGCTAATTGTGGAATGTCACTAAATTCAGTAGCATTTTCCATATTTACTGAACCATCTCTTCCTTTAATTAAACGAACAATATTCTTATCCAATAATCGCTGTTTATATTCGTCACTGACTTCTGTTATACAAGTTTCACCACTGACTAATCTCTCGAATACATCTTCAGAGAACACTTTCTCGCCACCGGGAAGACCAAGGGAGATTCCACTGATTACTATAGGGTCTGATGAGATATTCATTATCGACGCATTACTTTGGTTTGGCGAAATCTGAACCATTGAGGTTGGTTTTGATAGGTAGGATTCTGGCGGAGTTCTAATCCATCGAGATAAATCTGCAGCAAACTCTACTTTTGTTATATCGTACTCTGAATCTACTTCACAATCTTGGCTAATCTTAGCAATTACTTGATTGATTTGGGCGTCTGAAAGGCCAAGTAGCGTTCTAAGATTCACCATGCCGCTACAGAATTTAGCGGGATACCCTGTTATTGGTGCCAGACAATCGCCCACATAATTCGTAATTGCCTCGTCTAAGGAAACGGAAACCTGAGTGATAGTTTTGGAAGCCAAGCTCGAAGTTATTGCTACCGGACTAGGCGCAGAAACTTCTTTGCCGGCCAAAATAGAATTATTTGAGGTGGCAGCGGTTGGTTGGGAGTTGTGTGCCTCGATTGGCCCAGCCCTAAATGCATCGGATAATTCAGTAGAAGTAGGTTCAGGCCATTGTAATTCCTTACCGGTTAGATAGATTCCTGCCAACGCGTTTAGGAAAGAGGCAATCCCGCCTTGTTTGGGATGATTGGTCATTATTGGAATGTGGGGCTTACCTTCCAATATTTGTGTGGCAAACATTGTCAAGGCCCGCTTAGGTCCAACCTCAACGAAAACTCTAGCACCTGAATCGTACATCTTTTCCATTTGTAAAGTCCACTCAACAGAAGAAGCCATTTGCGGGGCGAGTTTTTCTAATACAGATGATTTCGAGTCCTCGCCTTCCATAGGATAGAATGCTCCATCATAATTTGCTGTAATTGGAATTTGAGGCCAATTAATCTCAAGAGTTTCCAAGAACCTGCGCAATGGTTCATTAGCAGGAGCAACTATTCGAGAATGAAATGCGTGGGAGGTAGCTAGTTGAGTTGTTGAGTAGCCTTTTGTTGCAAAAGCGCTCATCGCAGACTTAACAGGCTCACTTTCACCAGCAATCACGGTCATTTTTGGTGAGTTCTTGTTAGCCGCTATCACGTAGCCATCTGTTTCTTCCAATACTTTTGCTACCTCTGAGTATGGAGCCGTTACGCTAGCCATCAGACCCTTATCATCAATTTGAACTGAACCCATTTCCGTACCTCTAGCGGCCGAGGCGCGTAAGGCTCCATCCATGTTCAATATACCGGAGGACATTAGAGCAGCATACTCACCGAGTGAATGTCCAGCAACCATGTCCGGGATTTGGCCGTGGGCATTCAGTAGCCTCTCAATTGCTAGATCTGCTGTTAGCATGGCTGGTTGAGTATATTCTGTCTGCTTTAGTTTATGCTCTGACTCAATCAATTCTTCCTTAGTCAAATTATTTCTTAGAACGAAACTGGATAATGTCTCACCGTCAAGAACATCTACCATGGTTTTATCAGATTTTTCCCAAACCTTCTGAACAGAAGTATATCGCTTGAATAAATCGAATGTCATGCCAACATATTGGCTTCCTTGGCCGGGATACATGTGAGCAATTTTTGTTCCCGAAGGCAGTATTGGTTCATCTGTGATCATAACCCCCTGGGACTGTAAAAATCCCCATTTGCCTTTGTCAGCAATGGTTTTTTTTGCTAATGCTACTCGTTTATCGAAATCTCCCCATTTAGTTGCAACAATTGCCATCCGAAGTGAATCAGTTTTATTGAATCGAGACGCTTTGAATAATTCACTTGAAAGCCGTATACCACGCGGGTCTTCATCAAAAAATGGACCATTAAATGATATCGTTTCAAGTTTAGTTGTCAGCCCCTCAATGCTATTTGCCGAAACCAGTAACAGTCCGCCTTCAATCGACTTTAACTCATCATGAGTCATACTTGGTATCGCTTTGTTATCGAATATTGATGCTGCTTGACCAGACTTATCTGAGCTATCTGATGATTTTGCCGACCATTGATTGACAAGGTCATAATGATAATTTGGCTCATACGCTTCTAGCGCAATATGAAAATTAGTTCCCCCAAAACCGAATGAGGAAATTCCTGCCCGGCGAGGATGAGTTACAGGCTTTTTCCATGCAGAAGCGTTAGTAGGTACATAGAATGGGATATTATTCCAGTCGACTGTCGGATTTGGCGTAACAAAACCTGCAGATGGCGGAATAGTACTGTTGTGAAGGGCAAGTATCGCCTTCAATACTCCAGCAATCCCAGCAGCCGCTTTTAGATGGCCAATTTGTGATTTAATTGAGCCGACTGCAACATGATTACCACTAGCCAATCCTGTCCACAAAGTGGAAAGCGAGGATAATTCTGTGGCGTCACCAACTTTGGTCGAGGTGCCATGTGCTTCAACAAGTTCTACCGTTGAGGGATCGTATCCAGCTTGCTGGTATGCTCTGGCAATAGCTTGAATTTGTCCTCTTTGACTCGGTGCAGTAATTCCTTTACCGCGTCCGTCAGATGAACCTCCAACGCCTCGAATTACTGCATGAACGGTATCTCCATCGGCAATAGCATCGGAAAGCCTCTTGAGTACCAAAGCACCAGCACCCTCGCCCATTACAAAGCCATTTGCTGTAGCATCAAACGGGGTTGAGTGACTTGGCGACAATGCTCCGATGGCGCTAAATTTAGCAAAGGTTGCTGGGTCCATAGTGCGGTCGGATGCACCTGCAAGCATTAGGTCTACTTGTCGATTTTGTAGCAGTCTGCACGCATCCAAAATCGCCGCCATTGAGGAGGCACACGCTGCATCTGTAGCATAATTGGGTCCCTGCAAATTGAGTAAATTAGCCACTCTGCCTGAGACAACGTTAGCCAACTCTCCCGGCATTGTATCCTCGTCAATTCTCGGACTATTTTCAACCAATTCTGCTCGGAATCCTTCGGCGTTTGCTTTTGGCAAACCGTGCTTTAACGCCACGTTTTTTGTGTGGTTGGACCACACTCGTATGTTTGACAGATTGCGGTTTTCTCCACCTAACGCGTTAGCAAATATAACGCCGCATTTGGCACGGTCAAAATCTTTAGATTCGCCGTCATAACCTGAGTGTTCAAGTGCTGCTGCAGAGACTTCCACCGCCCACAACTGACATGGGTCAATCTGCCCCAATGTCCCAGGAGGTTGTCGCCATCGCCGCCAGTTGAATTCAAAACCCTCGACAAAGGCTCCTATTTTTGAGTAGGTGAACCCTTCCTCGACCTCTCCAGGGCCGCCTGGTTTCCAGAAGTCTTCGATTTTGCCTGGCCACCGTTGTGGTTTAACATCCTTTATACTGACTTTGCCCAGCTTGATATTTTGCCAAAACTCGTTGACATCATTGGCATCGGGCATCAATGCTCCAATTCCAATAACGGCTATCGGTTCGAACAATTGCTGACCTAAGCCTTCAGCGACTTTTCCGTCTGCCGTTGTAATTTTCAAATAATCACCTCAATTATTCATTATGGTTTCAGGCACCATGGTAATTGAATATCCTGCATCGACATAGATGCATTGACCAGTTACCCCACTAGACAATGGACTTGCTAGCCACAATGTTGCGCCGGCAACGTCATCTTGGCTAACATTCCTCCTCAAAGGTGCGTTTTCTTCGACGTGGTCTAAGATTTTGTCAAACCCCGGTATTCCAGACGCGGCTATTGTTCTAATCGGCCCAGACGAGATTGCGTTTACTCTATGTCCTTCTGGACCTAGATGGCAAGCAAGTTCCCGAGTCCAGCATTCCAATGCGGCTTTAGCCATCGACATTATGCCATATGATGGTACAAATCGATTAGACGCTGCATAGGTGAGAGTAATGGTTGAAGAATTGGGATTAAGGTGGGGTAGAGCAAATTTAAGGCATCGCTGTAGTGAATTAGCTGAAATTGTCATGGCCGTATTGATGTCTTGATCTTCAACAAATAATATCGGCCTATCGAAACACGTACGCGGTGCAAATCCTATAGCATGAATCATAATATCGCATTTTTTACCAGGATTATCCTTGCTAAAAGCCTCAAAGAATTCCTTAGTATCTTCATCTGTGGCTACATCTAATGGATAAAAACCAGCAATTTGTGGTAACTTGTCCTTTAGCTGAAAAATCCGACTTCTAAACCTCTTTTGATATCCGAGGTATAGGTCTACGCCACTTTCTGCTAACATCTTGCAAATAGCCCAAGCGATCGAATCTTCGCTTGCAACTCCGAATACAAATGCGGTTTTTCCACTGAGGTTCAACATTGCGTAGCCACCTATACTATGAGTTCCAGACCACACTCGCTCTTTGACTGTTACCATGAAAAGTGGTCGAAAATGTCNAAAAGTTGATAGGTAAAAAATAGCCAAACGCTATACTAAATCAAAATTCATCCAATAAATCATCAAATTCATCGGCATCTAGATTGAGATCATCTAAATCATCGAATAGGTCATCAAATTCATCTTTATCGACCGGTGCTTCTGGCTCATCCAATTCTATTGCTGCTGCTGCTTGCTCAGCATTCTGTTTGGCGTTCTTCTTTTTGATTGAGCGAGAGGCAACGCCAAGCAGTAAAAACAAGAGAATAACTCCGCCTGCAATTGCCCCATAGAGAATTAAATCATCTTCACCGACCTCGCTTATCCCGCTGGTTAGGGAGCCTGATGATTGGCTAGATTGAACCGAAACTGGGACAACTGTTTCGCTTAGTGGGGCGTTGGGGTCATTGGTGCTGCTAGCTTGGAATCGTAGATCAAAATTCGCAGTAGAGTCAATATCGCTGGGCGCCACTATCTTGATTTCCTTCTGGTCTGAGGTGAAACCCATCGCTAAATCCTCAGCAAAAAATTCGGAACCGATAAAGCTGAAACCGGCTTGTTTTAATTCATTGAGATTTGCTAGGTCAACTCTAACCCTATCGTTGTCATTGCCTTTGTTGGTAAATTGGAAGGTTATCGCAAATTCATTTCCCGATTCAACATCTCTCGTCCTAGTATCCGAAAGTAGCAGTTCAACTGCTCCATAAGTTGCAATTTCGAGTGAATCAGCGTAAGAATCATTTTCTCTTGGCAGCGGTTCATTGAGTGGTATTGAATTCCACTCGGTCACAGTTGCGAAAATCTCGAAATCATAGGAGTTGCTGGAGGCTTGTTTTGTAGTCCCACTGAAGGTTACGGTGAATTCTTCTGATTCGCCAGCTTCAATGCTGTATTCGCCTGTTGCACCTAGCATATCCGCAGTCGCACCACCATTCCACTCGTTGGTAATCTCGATTTTTGTGGCTCCTACTGTTGCAGTGTTCTCGATGGTGCACACCATTTCGACTGGCTCATATCCTGCTGGACTGACATCCATTTCTGCTGGGGCGTCGCAGGTTAAATTAACGCCAAATATTGGGTTCTGTGCGCCTGTTGCGGGTAACAACGGCAACAGAAAAACTGTTGCCATCAATACCGCTAAACCTCTGCCCCTCATAGTCAACCAATCACACGGTAGAGAGTTCTATTCATGAATGTGATGGAAAAATGTCCACTTTTTGCTACTCTTCGCCGTACAAACGGTTAGGCAAATCAACATGTGATTTCCACATTAATTCCTTATCAATTCCTGCAGAGACCAATTGCTGTGTTCGCTTTGGTACCGTTTTGGGACCAAGAACTGCCCCTGGCCTGCGCAAGTCGTCCATGTAATCAGTTTCAAGCAAAAATCCATGGCTACTGCTTGCCGCAGTTTGCATCAGTGTATCCAATGCACCTTTACCAATAAGAACACTGGGGGTTAGTCCGTGAGTCATTTCGGAGGAAACATTTGGTGGCGAGTAATGCCTTACCAGACGATCCTTTGCCAAACCAGCCTTGCTGGCCAATGTGGCCATGTCCGAGTAAGTAGATTCTAATTCTCCTTCAACATGTAATTGTAGGGCAAAACCGTCATTGGCAGCTAATTTCATGGTATCTAATAGTAGTTCATTAGACAAATCCCATATCTCATCCGACACCTTCCAGTGAGGCCTACCTACCTCGCCGATGGCATGGGCTCTGCCATCATGATAGAATCTTACTGCTTCATCAATACTATCTCGGTAATTTTGAATCGCTCTTTCTCTACCTAAATCTCCGTCCTCATCAACCCACTTGATGAATTGATGGGCAAAGGCAGCAGGATGTGGCCCTAGGACTACTCTAACGCCAAGGCCAACTTCATTCCTAACCGATTCGGCCATGTTGATGGTGTCTTGGTATGAATTCCTATGACCTAACTTGGTTGTTGGTGGAGCCGAAAAATCCGGACAATGAACGAGTACTATGCTTGTTCCACCTGCTTTTTTAAAATCCTTCGCAGCGTCTAAGTATCTGCCGTTGCGATTTAGGTGGAAGTGGTTGTCAAGTATTGGTCCTTGCCATGCAAGTCCTTGATTAACCATTTATCTCACTCACAATAATAGATTGTTTTCCTGTAATTGATTTTTCCAGAACACGGCAGACATAGCGACCATATTTGGGTGCCTAGCATCACTAGCTACACACTTTCCATTTGGCCACACGTATAATTTCAGATTGTGTCGATTATCTTGAATAATAGCACAGCCTAATCTTTGATCATAAATAGATGAGCCTCCAGTAAATTCCTTATTCATTGCCACAACGTTGACTCCTATCTCAAAATTAAACGATGCGATAACGGGCCCCAGTTCAGTCTGCAGTCCTGATTCATCAAGACCTAATCGCAGTAGTAACTCCTTAGCCGCTGCACGTGCTGCCTCGACTCTATGAGTGCCATGAACCACGATTCTTCCTTCATTGTCAATAATGATGGTCGCTCGTGGCTTATCTAGCGCCTTGATTACTATATTGCCGTTCTTTTGACCAGCCAACTGGGACACTACTGCGTCCTGACTGACCGGCGCCTTGGGAATAAATCTGACCAGTTGGTTCTCGACCCTAACATCAACTCCGCCAACTACCATTACTCCTCCTCCATGTTTAGCCTAGAGGTCTTGTTTGATGAATTCTCCTCTACTTTTGGCAGATTTGCCAATTCCTCGAAAATAGATTCACGCCACGGCAGGAATAATGGCACCAACAATACTGCATCATCCTTATATTCGGTTCTGAGTTCTTTCACCGCCCCTCTAAGGCGAGAGGCAAATCTTTGATTTCGTGCTTTGGCAATCTTTTCACCAATCAGCCACTCGTTCAGGTCCCACCATGTAGCACACAACACTGCAGCGGATGATAGATTTGCAGTCACTCCTTTTGGTGGCTTTTCTGCTTCAAAAATATTCAGTTTCACTCTCTTGCGCCACTTTTTGCCAACTGTAACCAAACCCAATAATTTCTTCCAACTAGACACTTCTTTTGCTTCAGCAATCATGTGGGCTTCCCAATCATCGTCATCTAATTCCGGCTCAATAAAGAAAATCGGGCGCTGATGTCGCTGTGCTAGACGATGAACTCTTCTTGGTTCTGGGTCAGGAAAACGTCCTGAAGTGACATCTTCAATTTGAGTGACTTCCTCAAGAAAAATCCCCATCGTCCCTCCAGATACCAAACCATGAGCTAAATTAACTCCACTCGATTCTGCCTCGTCTTTTTCCTCTTGCTCCCACAGATCCACAACCTCATCGGATTCTAACAATGCTAAGCCATGCCATTCTAAGGATGGGCGCAATTTTCGCGGATATACTACTGTGGGAATAGTCCCATGTAGAACGATTTTGCCGCCATCTGGGTCCTCCCAAACAAGATCATCCCAGCCAATCCTTGAGGACATTGTTACTCACTCATTGATTCTCTAGCCACTCTTCCAACTGCTGGACGCTCCATCCTTGGTCGAAATAGCCTTGAATCTCTTCCTGAGTCCAGAAATTGAACTTCTCTAATGCTTCCGCCATTTCAGGACTTACTGCAGCTGCCGGAGCGGTATAGGTCTGAGATTGCGGCGGTATAGAGGCATATGATTTGTCTTCTTCATAATCGGTTTCAAACATGTCATCAAAATCATCACTACGGCCTCTACGGGAAATTACTACCACCACGACGGCCAGTATGGCAATTACACCGAGAAGTATGATGGCAATCAAACTCGCCGAAATGCCTGCATCTGAGTCACGCGAAACTTTGACATTGAACGCCTTACCTTCATCCTTACCGTTGAAAATATCCTCTTTAGTTTCGTTATCATATACAATGTAATACATCCCAGTTGTTGGATCGGTGAATTCTTCCAACTCAATGGATACCCATTGCGATTGGTCTTTGCCAATTATTCCACTTGTAATATAGCCCTCGAGAACCGGTGGCTGATTATTGGTAACAGATTTAATCTCTAAGTTGGCAATTCCGGGAATTCCAGAGTTGACCAATTCAACTTCGAAGGTGATTTTGTCACCGACTGCGGGAGAAGTCGGGATGGTTCTGATGTTTCTGACCGAAAAGTCACTACTCTCAAATTCTAATTTGTAAGTGGAACTCGAACCGGAGTCATCGCCTTCGATACCCACCGCAGAGCCATTATCAAAGTAGCGCCCCCCACCAACGAGCAGAGAACCTGCAATGTCCTTAGTTTCAATCCATACAACCAAGTTGACCACTAAATCAGGTTGGTTGAGATCAGCCACTGTGACGTCAAATTGTCCAAAACCTAATGGCCACAAATCAACGCAATCTGCAGACGCCCTGATGAAGCCTAAACTGCCCGGTGTTAGGTCGAGAGATGTAGAAAGCGGGGTGGCCCCGTAATTATTTTGATAAACATTCCACACGTCTCCATTTTCTGGGTTTCCGTCAAAGAACATCCACTTCAGAGTTGTTGATTCCTCGTCTAGACCACCACGCTCGGCTATTTGGCTTGAGAAATCCACACAGTGATAGGTCGACGTGGGCATTTTGTCAGTTAACTGGGGCTCTAAACCATTAGCAACTGATTCACCCCTTGATGCAGACCAGGAACCAAATCGAAGTTCTGGTGCTTGGTCATCAACTTTGATAACAAATTTACCGCAGCCATTTATCTTTGAACCAAAACAGGCTGCAGCAGTTAAATCATCCGCCCCCGGTGGTAAATCAATTAATTTGAATTCATACTCGAACTCATTTTGATATGAGGGCAACTTGATGGGGATATCGAATTTTCCACCAGTAAATGTGTGAGTCGTAACCTCTCCCTCTACTGGGTCATAGTCCTTCTCAGAATCTCTGAATACTTCTTTTCTAGTCAGTTCCATAGTTAATTCGAATTCTGGGTTGGTAAATATGTTCTCCAAGGTCCCTAAATCGAAAGAATACTGGCCAGAAAACATCACAGTATCACCTCCCGTAACAGAACCTATGAATTTCTCTTGGCCTATCTCATGATACAGATTCTCTGAAATTGGAATATCTTGGTCAATCAGTGTTGGAGAAATCATTCTTTGCCCAGTTAAATCAGATCTAAAATCTAATTTGATATCACTCTCATATACCCATTTCTGACGATAAGAACTCTCAGAATATATCGGTCCACTATCCAAGTCTTTTATTTCAAAAGTGGGGGTATACTCACCTGATAATGCCAAGCCAAAATTCATTATTAGAGGAATCTCAATGATGAATTTCTGCTCAAATGGGTCAATAAGAACGTTACCATCAATATTCCTAATCGTAGCTCTTGAATCGCCCGATGAATCCACGCCAAGCTCAAAAAGATCGCTCTGAGTGGAGACTGTTTGGGTTCTAGGATAATACATGATCACCGAATCGCGAATAGTGTCTCGGGGCGCAAGAGTTATTTTTACATATTCAACATCCATCCAGCCATTGCCATCTTGAGCGTCGATAACAAGGGTATATTCATTGCCAGCAAACATTGTTTGATTCCAGACACCCACTCCAACGGGAGCATTACTCGGAGGCGGAGAAAATAATCTCTCACCCATCGAATTATCTATGTGTAGAGAATTAACGGATGGCTGATCAAAACTCATGCTAACATACGTAACGTAATCATTGTCAAATCCAGGGCCGCCCCCATCTACAGAATTCCCTGCCAAATCATAACACTCAACCCAAACGCTCACGATGCCGTTTAGCCCTGAATTTGCCATATCATTGAATACTCCGATAAACAATGCGTTTTCCGAGGTAGCAGAGTTGGTGGTTGGGACTTGAATATACTCAGATCCTTCTGCAATGCCATTTGAGTTTAGATCGTGGTCATTTTCAACCCAGACATGCAGAACAGCAGATTCTGGCGGCGTGGGCACATCACTAACAGTTAGGCGGAATTCTTGTGATAATTTTGGTGATGCCCATGAATCGTCATTCACCTGTCTCCAGTTATCCTCAGAATTAATCGCTTCTTCTTTCTTGAGTTCAAAGGACACGAGATTCGGATGCAAGATATCAACAGTCAAATCGAATTGTATACCACAGTCTAAATCTGGCGCATATTCTGATGGTGGGCATAATACATCTCCTCCCTGGAAATTAGTTACTCTGAATCTGTATGCCTCGGATCCGGAAGTAAATAGGCCGAGGTTAACATTCCAATCAAACATGCCTCCAATGAAACCTGTTGAGTTAGCGATCTCTGTCCAAGTGATGTTGGTGAACTCGCCATCAACTTCAAAACCTCTTTCTTCAACAATAATGTTGTACGATAGTGGATTGGGCGCTACTTCTAGGTTTTCGAAGGAAATATTGCCTCGCAGATTAAATTGTTGATTTGAGTAACCTTGGGTTAAATCTTGTTTATATCCTGCAGCGTTGTAGACTCCAAAATCCGTTACTTGGATGTCATTTTCAACAGCATTTCCTTCTGCAGGTGCGAGTAAAATACCTGACAGCATACCAATGACTCCATCATCTGCTACAGTTTGTGATAATATTACTACTCTCTCCTCTTCACCCCAACTAGAATTGACTTCAAATCTCCAGTCTACTTGAATTTCTCCCTCGGTACCAGTTGGAGATGATGATGATGATGGGTGAAGTGAAATGTAACTATTATTATCAACGCCATAAAAACCCGTAATCGGATTATAGGCCAAGAAGAATGATGCGGTTTCTGTCTTGAATTTTATCCTACATTCTTGTAAGCTGGCTCCGGTCGATGCTTGAACTGAATGAGTGGTTTGAATTTTGTATGACTCCCCAGTATTATACAGCCCATCCACATCATTATTCCAAGATAATGTTGAATCATAACCGGATTGTGTCGATATTTGGAGGTTATTTAGCGTCACCTGTCCACCGTTGCCAGCCTTTGTGTGCGCAGCAATGTAGGTAGATGGTTGAGCCTGTTGGTTTTGATTATTTATGGCGACTACTTGACCCAAATATTCGGTAAATCCAATGTTGTCGCCAATGATTGCGTTGTAGTGGTAAATAATTCTCAAATTTTTAATGTCAAAACCGCCACCATTATACGAGTTGGTTTGATTTGCCTGGAATCCAACTCTAACCCAATCTATGCCGCTATCATCTGTTTTGAAAATGGCGGTGGTCGGGTTTGAAATCATGTTGGTTAACGTGTCTCCAGCCCTAGTTATATCTGGTACTGTCTCGTGAAAATCAATATTCCTTTGGTTTGGGATATCGGTAATTGATTGATACCCTTGACCCATGATGAACCCAAGTTCAAATCCTTCTAGAGAGTTACTAATATTGTAAATCGTATTTCCGTCGACTGTGAAATCTACTGTTTGTACCAATGCGCCTTTTGGAATTAAGAAAAATCCAGAAGTAACCGTTCCAGCAATTGGATCCAAAACAAATTTAGCAGAATCCGTGGCCAGACTTACCCCGTTTGATTCCGCAAGGTAGAATTTGTTTTGTAGCCCGAGTAGTCCGTAGGCAGGCTGATCGAATGTCCATTCATCAATACCATCATTACCGAAATCAATTGCAATGTTTTGAGAATGCTGACCAAAGGTTAGGCTTATCCAAATCTGTGGAACCGAACATCCTGAATTAAATACTATCTCTAAATTAAATTCTGAAACAGGAGCGGAGAGAACGTTATCAACTCCAATACTCAATGGTTCAACTCCGAATTTCGACGGGCTAGTAAGGTACCCTGCTGCATTGCATGATTGTGGTATGCCCGATATTTCTAAAGCATAAACAGGTCTCTCGAAGTCGTACACATTGCTAGCTGGCGTTAACGAAGAGGAATTAATGTACAGAGATTCTGGACGCCCCGTATCATTAGCGAAGACGTATTCTCCTCTAATTATGTCAAGATATCTAAATCTATTCAGATCATTAAAACTGATTCCTACTTCACTGCCCAAAGAATATCCGTAAAAAATTGGAGACGAAATCCTATTTGGTCCAGTATCAAAATTAACTTCCAAATCAATGTAAGGGTGTAAATCAACATCGACATTCCACAGTTGTATTACAGGACCTTCCAGATTTGCTAACGCGTTTCCACTTTGATCAACAACTATTGCACCTGTCTGTGAGTTCCTAAAGGTATATCGCAAACTAGAATCGGCGGGCTGGAAGGTATCTGTATACAATAGCCCGTAGCCATCTGGACTTTTATCCTCATACGGAACATTTGGTTCTAAGTTCTTCACCACCATTTTACCTGATTGAGCATAGGGCTCACCAAAGCTTACATCATCTATGTACCATCCGGAATATGGAAGGTTTGCTACCGTTCCAGACACATCAGTGCTGATTAAAACGAAACTGACCCTTACATAGTTTCCTAAATACAGGTTTAAATTAGCAACTACACTAGACCAACCATCGGTATTAGAGGTAGTTACTGAAGACCCTGCAAAAGCGTAATAATTATCTTGGATCCCGTAACAATTCTGTGATATTTCATTCGGCGGTTCGAAATTATTGCCTAAGAGAAAGAGGCCTTGCCCGGGAGATATACCACTAGTTAGTTGAGGATTGACTACTAACAATTCTACGTTTGAGTTCGACATGTCGGCTGAGGTTGAATATTCAATTTCGAGGTAACCACAGTCATCGTAGTATGGCGCAGAATTCCCTTGACTGGTCGTTACCTTTGTTTCAAACTGATGCCAGCTGGCAAATCTTAGATATGGTTCTGCCATACCGGTATCAAGATATGTGGTTGGCGTAGTAAGCTTATATTCCATCTGATTGTTCGCTCCACCTATTGGACTAACGTAATCATCAGTATAATTTTCGTCGTACAAATTGGTCCCCCAACACATGTCACCGGATTTGCATGATGAAGGTCCATCTGTTAACTGATCTATCGCAAGCATGCCATAATCCCATGAGATTACCTCGCCATCTGAATTTGCATAATCTTGTGCAGCGACAAATTCCGATTCGTCGCTCTCAAAATCTGTTACGTAGGATTCGGAACTCATTTCCACATAGTTTACCCCGGACTGGCTGAAAGAAAAATTGTCCAAATTATCAAACTCTGTCGCACCATTGTTTTGGCTTGAATCCCAAACATTGTTCACAAAGCCTGCTTGTCGATTGTTAGTGGAGTACATCATTGGGTCTGATAAGAGATCAATGGAGGCAGAAGTGATAGTTTCATCGCTGGGTACATAAAAACCGCCATCGCTTATATTTGCTGTATTGATACCATCCTTGAATTCAATTACTACCTCAGATGAACCATCAGAAAAAGTTGTCACTGTTGATGCTGCAGCAAATGGAGTTAGAACTATTAAAATACTCAAAAATATTGATGTTTTTATACGGTTAATTTCAATCGCCATGCTATCGCCAGTTAATCTCCAAGACTTCTACCCCTAAAATGCATCGCTTTTTCGTGAAAAAAAGGCTCAATATGTTTAAATTTTGCAATAATCAAAGTGCTTAATATGGTTTTTTTTGCGGAATAATCAGGATAATTTTCTCTTGAATGCTTTTTTATTCGCACAATTAAACAAGTTATTATTTGACCATAGTGCTCAGTAAATTTTACTGCAATTCCGGCTATGTGATTTACAAATAAACTGGATTTTATGAATCTACCCCACTGGCTAGGTCCGGTGTCAAAAATCGTGATATGGTTTAGTTGCGCGATAAATATCTCTTCCAGTGGACTATCCGTCAATTATCCAAAACTGCAGTTGGCATGTTGCACATGTAAGATATTTTTGGCCATTCTAGTAACTGCAATGCAGGAGTCTATGCTGAGTCACACCAATGCTAAACAATACTTAACCCGCCAATGTCACAATTTTTTCACGGTACAATAAACCACAGGATGACATAAAATTGACAGCATGACTTCTTGAACTAGAATGTTGTCCGGGTACTATGGAGCCATATTCAAAAGAGCCAGTTACATTAATTGAGCATGTATTTCCCGGAGATACAAATGATCATGATACGCTATTTGGTGGCAAATTGCTCTCCATAATGGATAAAGCAGGAGGAATTTCTTGTTCAAAATTTGCCCATAGAGAGTTCGTAACTATCTCGATAGATACTTTGAAATTTATTGCTCCTGCAAGGCAGGGCGACCTGTTGGAAGTAACTGGCAAGGTAGTTTATACAAGCACCCACACGGCTTGTTCAAAAGTTACTGCCTTAGCAGTCAACAAAGCTACTTGGGAAAAGAAAAAAATTTGTGAGGGCTACTTTTTCTTTGTTGCAATTGACTCTATGATGCGTCCAATCCCGATACCTCAATTTATTGTTGAGGATGACGAGGAGCAAAAAGAATGGAACAAGGCAAAAAAAATTAGGAGCAATATGATTGCGGAAAAAGCCGAATGATACGGCTCCAAATTGATATGAGGTTCGATGGTGGTTATGTTATGACAGTACTAAACGTCGCCATGTTTGGTAGTGATGAGTTAGCTAAAGAAATTGCCAAAGCGACCGATCAACGGGACGTCCATACATACGTGCACAAAGAAAATAGAGACGGCGTTGCAAAGATAATCTCAATAATTAGGCCGGCAAGATATCCAGAACGCCTGAGACCATTGCTCAATGCAATTTCTGTTGGCAGAGTAGGCATTGTAGAGATTAATGCCATCGATGCAATTCTCGGAGAAGTTTTAGTTGCATTTGCTAGTTCTAGTATTGACCATGGTATTGCAGTGATAAAGCCGAAAGGCGATGATTGGATTGACCAAGAAATGGCGGAAAAAATGTTCGCTCAAGCAGGCTTGTCCAAGTGGAAGTTCATGGTGGCTGATGGCCTAGAAATTCGTAACCGACTTTACGATTTGATGGATGAAGTTGAAGATCAATTAATTAGGTCTGCATCCTCTCCATTGGTTATTAGTATCGACCAACATTTCAATGTCAAGGGCATTGGTTTAGTTGCCATAGGTTATGTCCAATGCGGTACCGTTGAAGTCCATGATGAATTGCATATATTACCTTCTAAAGGAAATGGCAACACTAAGTCTTTGCAGGTAATGGATGATGATGTTCGAATCGCCCAATCTGGCGATCGGGTAGGGATAGCGATAAGAGGTGCTAAGGAAGATTCTCTAGGCAACGGGTCGATAATTGTCAAGCCTACGGTTGATGATAAAAAGACCAATACCCATATTCCATTAGCAGTTGTTGAACATAAGATTTCAGAATTAACTATGAAGATATCCCCGTTCCAAAAACGTATTCTTACCTCAGGTGATGTAATCCACATTAGTGTAGACTTGCAGTTCACAGTTGGTAGAGTTAAGTCAACTGATGGTGAGAAACTAGTTGTTGAATGGGAGTCTCCTGTTTACATAAGGAGAGAAAATCCAACCTCGGCAATAATTGCCCAATTGGATTCAAAACCTAGAATCATGGGCTCCTCAATAATCCAATTAGGTTAGGAAGACGGCCAACAATTATCAAGCTAAAACTGGGCGTTTCAAGGGGTAAATCTGCGGTGGTTTCTTAACCTCCACAGTTTGCTTTGGCAAATGGGATGCATTCAACACCTCGCGTAGCATATTCATCGTCTGAGTCTCAAGACGTAAAAATCGACTCACTCTACCTTGATGGTGCACATGGCAAAATTGTCGCAAATGTCGATGAAAAAATGCTCAGTTTGGAGTCAAAATCAGGCCATGGCCTAGACATNAAAATCCACACAATCAATCGTGTCCATCATCATCATACTAGATTAATTCCCGCCTACATGGCTACTATTGGTTTAGCATTAGTATGGTCAAGTATCAGAATTTTTGCAACGTATTCGATTCAAATTACCACCCTAATATGCGGAATTGGCCTGATTATTGGATGGGCGGTAACTCGAAAACCGACATTAACTATTGATACTGAAGCGGGCGATTGTCATGTTATTACTGGAAATGACTTTTCTTTGTTGAAGCTAAACACTATTTTGATGAAACTACAAAAAGGATTCTCGCTTGAAGAAGCGGCTGATGGCCTAGAAATTCTTGAAAGTCACGCCCAATATCCAAGAAATGCAACACTAGAAAATAATGAAGTCCCTGTCGAGATACCTGCGGTATCTAGACCAGAATCAATTGCAACCTTCCTTTCCAGTGATGTCGCAGAATCTGTTGCTCCTGAGCCAGACATACTACCCGCAATGGATTTGAGCATATTTGACTCTCAAATGCCACCATTAGCTGCACCTCAAGAGACGACTCCTAGTTGGCAGGAAATGGCTCAGGAAAGACGGAGCCGTATCCCATCTACCTCTGGAGATTCATTGATTGAGCGTGGGATAAATAATGTAGGAGATCGACGAGGTAGACAAGAAAGCCACCCCATGTCAATGTTTAACAAATTAGACCTAGACTTACCTACAATCAATCATAATTCTCCGAGAACACCACTGAGTAATTCCTTCGTCCCAGGCTTATTATCAAATATTGAAAAATCTGGCACTAACGAGGCAGGACCTGCACAAATGCCCGATTTGCTGCCCAGTTTTTGCAATAAGGAAGGCTATCACAACCCCAATGAAATCAATCAACAAGTTCAGCCTGTTGATTGGGAAGGATTCAATTCTCCTGACACATTATTAGGCAGCGTCGATGTAGAGGGGAATGCCGTTGAATCGTTAGTTGCCAGCGCCAGAAGGCATAACAATACGCAGCGACAAATGCCAGTATCCGAAGTATTACCAATAAATCAAAACTCTAGATTAAGAAAGAAAACTTCAGCCAATAATTCTAGACTTGTTAAGCGAAGAATGAATACCAACAATTCACCAAGACGAGGAAGATTAGTCCCAACTATTGGCAATGCAATGAAAGACCTCGGCTCCTCAATTACCAATCGTATAATTAGCAAGTTAGAAGATACTGCAACCCAATCTCCCAACCTTAGAGAACGTGCAGATGAAGCGCAACAAAATGAACTTGATACTTTCAGAAATTTGGCTCAAAGCAACGGAGGGTTAATCCCCGACGAGAAGGCTCGTGAATTAGAAGAAAATGTTCGACGAAGAAGGGCTTTGATTGAGCAAAATGAGCAGGAATTTACTGAATCTAACGAGGACATATCATGGACCGATTTGATTGATGCTGACGCTCAAAAGAATGCTACTGCTGGTAAAAGCGGGCTTCCCAGAATCGACCTTTGACTAAGACAATATGGTTTCAAATTCGACCATTCTTGAATTAAACATTTCATTATCTAAAGCCAGCAGACCCGAGGTGCCAAAAGACTCTAACGTGAAGGATGCAGTGACCGTTGCTCTAACCAATGCTTCTCTTAATTCTTCTCTGGTGAGTTTTCCATCATTTGAGGCAAGAAACGCAGCAATTGTACCTGCGAATGAATCGCCACAACCAGTTGGATCGACTACTTTCTCCGTTGGATAAGCAGGCAAGGAAATAATCTCTCCGTTATGAAAAGCTACCACCCCATTCTCCCCCTTTTTAACGATCAATGTTTGGCAACCGACCATTTCTATCAAGGTTCTAGATGCTCTGATTAGATTATCATCTTGTGCCAACATCCTAACTTCTCCGTCNTTGATAATTATTAACTCGACCCTCTTCATAACAGATAGCAAATCGTCTTTAGCGATTTCAATCCACAGATTCATAGAATCTAGCATAGACAAGCGTGTTCCCTTAGCCTGTTCTAGAACTTTAGATTGTAGCATTGGAACTAAATTAGCGCAGAATAAGACCTTCGGATCTGTTAACTGGGGCGGCACTTTGGGGTCAAATGCTGCAAATACATTCAATTGAGTGTCATGAGTTTTTGCAACACCCATGTCCCCATGGTAAGAGCCTTTCCACCGAAACGTTTTGCCCGTCGCAATTTCTAAACCCGTCAAATCCAGACCTTGTGACTCTAGCATAGCAATGTCGGTAGCCTTGAAATCTTGCCCGACCACTCCGACTAATCCTATTTTCTCTAAACCTAGATAATCACCGTGAAAACGGCTTGCTATTCCAGCATATACTGCGGAGCCACCCAGTGCATCTTCAACGTTACCAACTGGTGAGGACACACTATCATAAGCAATACTTCCAACCGTTAACACATCCAAGTAAATTCACCTCATCCAAGTAGTTGTTGATGATTGTCAATATATTGTATTGTTACATCTCGGTTTAGGAAATCCTCTTCATCCATGATTCTTCTGTGGAGTGGAATAAGATGTTGAACCCCAGTAATTTGAGTCTCATCAAGCGCAGTACGCATTCTTCTAATAGCATCATCTCTATCATGACCCCATGTCAATAGTTTGGCCAACAATGAATCAAAACAACCTGGCATTTCGTAACCTGAATGCGCATGTGTATCACACCTTATACCAAAGCCGGAAGGGAAATGACAATCCCAAATTCGCCCCGGACTAGGAACGAATTCTTTGGGATCTTCGGCATTTAGACGACACTGTATTGCGTGGCCACGCCATGTAATATCATCCTGAGTAAGAGGCAAATCTTCTCCTTGAGCAACTCTAATCCCTAACTCAACTAGATTATATCCAGTTATCAATTCGGTCACTGTGTGTTCTACCTGCACCCTAGGGTTAACTTCCAAGAAATAGAAATCACCATTAGAGTCTCTAAGGAATTCAAAAGTTGCTAATCCTTTGTAGCCAACAGACTCAGCGCCCTTACAAACTAATTTACCAATCTCTGCCCGCTTTTCCTCAGATAGCCATGGGCCTTCTTCAACCAGTTTTTGATGCCTCCTTTGAATGGAACAAAAGCGTTCCCCAAAATGAATTGCATTCTTGCCATCCGCCAACACTTGGAACTCTACGTGTTGAGCGCCTTGTATGTATTTTTCAACAAATACTCTATCATCACCGAAAGCTGACTTCGCTCGTGACATACATAATTTCAAAGCACTGGCAAATTGAGATTTTTCTTCAACAATTTGCATTCCGATTCCTCCGCCGCCTGCAGCTGCCTTGATGATAACAGGATAACCAATTTCTTCCGCTAATTCATTGGCAACCTTTTCATCTGAAATTGGCTCAGAAGAACCCTTAGCAACAGGAAGTCCTGCGGCTTCCATTGCAGACCTAGCCTCTATTTTGTCGCCCAGAAGGGCAATTACATCACTTGATGGACCAATGAAAGTGATGTTTTCTTCGGCTAACCGCCTTACAAATTGAGCATTCTCGGCCAAAAATCCATACCCTGGATGAATAGCATCGCATTCCAATTCCTTTGCCGCGTTAACAACTGCTTCAATATCTAAGTATGAATCTAGGGGATTGCTCCGGTAATTTGGATAGGCAATATCCGATAACATGACGGGTAGAGATAACCTATCTTCCTTACCGTGAATAATTGCTGCTTCTATGTCCATATCCCTAAGCGTTCGTAGAATTCTAAGGGCTATTTCCCCCCGGTTAGCAATCAAGACTCGCTTGAATCCCATATTCACACGGAAACATCGGCAATCTATGAGTAAAACGGTTAAAATGATGTCTGTGCAATAGATTTGTAGCGCCGAATTCCGGCGTTTTGCCGGGGAAATGCCTCGAATTATGGTATTTTACCGGAAATACCCTCCTTTTTTAAGATAAATTTAATATTGTAGTATGTTGATTGTCNTATATGGCAACGGTGGATAAACCAGGTGCGGCGGTGGTTGCCGATTTAGGCGGCAAAGATTTGAACAAAGATGGCATAATTATCAATTTAGTAATATGTGGGAATTCTAAATTTTATGACTATTCGTGGCTCGAACATCAACTTGACAATTGGGTCGAACAACATGCGTACCCCGATATGATAATTATTGGCGGCGCCAGTGGTGTAGATTATTTGGCTGAGCGATGGGCTGATAACCAAAACATTCCATTAGCAATATACACTGAGGCTTGGCAAACCCCAAGACCTAACTCAGAATTAGACAGTGGTCGTCCAGAAGCAATCGCATCTTTAGCAGGTGAAATGCTCAAACATGCCACTCACATGTTGGCATTTCCCGGACCAGATTCGGTTTGGACAAAAAGAATGATTGATATTGCTACTGGTGCAAATATACCAGTAACAAGGGTAGATTTGCCCACAGAAGGTTTGTGATTAGTAGACATCCCGAAGATATCTCTTTTGCTCCTTCATCATTGTCTTTTCAATAAAATGAGTGGCGTCAGCCTCAGACATACCACCATGTTCCATCGCAATCTCAATTAGGGCTCGATGTACATCTTTTGCCATGTAGGTCTTGTCGCCACAGATGTAGAAAAAAGCTCCATTTTCAAACCATTCCCAGACCTCAGCACCGTGCTCTTTCAGTCTGTGCTGAACGTAAATTTTCTCTGCTTGGTCTCTTGACCACGCAGTTGTAAACCGATACAAATCTCCTCTATCGAGCCATGACTCTATTGTATCCTGGTAGTAAAACTCGGTTTTCGAGGATTGATCACCAAAGAACAACCAATTTTTACCATTACCCCCATCAAACACTCTTTGTTCCATGAATGCTCTAAACGGTGCAATCCCGGTACCGGGACCGACCATTATGATGTCTGTGTCTTTATCTTCTGGCAGAACAAATGATTTTGTTGGCGACATAAACACTCCTACTTTTTGATTGGAATTGCCTATTTCATCAGCCATAAACTGTGTGGCAAGGCCACCTCTATCTCTGCCGTGATAACTAAAACGAACAATTCCAACAGTCAATTCAACAAGTCCAGGATGAGCGTCATGCGATGAAGCGATTGAATACAGCCTTGGTTTCAAGCGACCAGCCAGTTCAAAAAATTCCTCTGGAGAGTACTTAGCATCAAATTCTCTCATGATATCAATGTAGTCACGAGTCCAAAGGTAATCTTCTATCGCTTTTTCTTCGCTAAGTAAATTCTCTACCTTGTCTGCTGGGTCATCAGAGGGCGCGCTTGGTTTGAGGTCGGGTGGCAGTTGTTCTGTTTCTGAGGCATTCCATTGATTGTCTCCTCTCCTCCTTGAAACCATTTTGACTGTTATCTTTATCCCACTAGAAACTACTTTTTCAGCCAGCGATTGAACGAATTTTTTACTTGCCATGTGAACCTCAAAATCCTTCTTCAATGCATCATAAAGCGTCCTCTCGCCATTGTGTGTGGTTACTATTGAATCTCTGTCCCAACCTTGAACCTCAATCAATTCATTAACAATGTGAGGTGGATTTTCCGGCACAACACCTAGCGCGTCCCCAACCTTGTAATTAAGACCAGAATCACCAAGAGAAAATACTACGTGACGGGTTTCTTTTTTGGACCCTTCCCCATTGAGAATATAATTTTCCGTTATCGTGGCATAGTAAGGATTTTTTGCACTCCATTCACCTTTTGCTGCGCCGGCCATGTCAACACCTACTCATACGAGCATTTCTACCCTCAAGCCGAAAGTAATTGAAGGTTCGGAAATCTGTGACCTTTTGTCGATTAGCGAAAATTTGACCAATGAAGCAAAAGCCTAGATTGCTTGGGCTTGACCATGGCGCATGAAATCATCATGCTTGGCACAGGCAATGCCTTTTTACCAAATGGCAGGCATCATTCATTCGTTATATTTGACAAAAAACACATCATTGACGCCCCTCCAACAGCTTTATATTCCCTGCGAGAAAATGGGGTTAGGATTAGCGAAATATCGACTGTTTTCATCACTCATCTTCATGGTGACCACATATTTGGATTACCCTTTTTACTATTGGAAAGAACCTACATCTCAGATCGGGAACTATCAAAGCCCTTAACAATTGTTGCCGCACCAGGGGCAAGAAAAAGAATAGAGCAGTTGTGTGAAATTGCTTATCCAGGTTCATTGAAAAAAATCCTCTCGACCATAAATTGGGATGAGAATGCTCAAGGGTTAACTGAAGATGGTTGGAGTTGGAAAAGATTTGAAGTCAATCACAATGATTCTGTCGACCCTTTTGGCTATAGTTTCGTATCATCCAAAGGTGCAAAATTCGTTCACAGTGGCGATTCTGGCCCTTGTGAGTCACTATATTCTGCTATTAGTAACACAGATTTGGCAATAATAGAAATGGCAATTCCTGAGTGGGTCCCCAGTAATGAACATCACAGACCATCTGATATTCAATTATTGAGCGAAACCTATCCTGGAGTAAATTTTATAATCACTCATACATTTATTGATTCAAAAAAATCAATCAAACCGAAGATTACTGCTAACGAATTCCCTAACCACCCAAATAATGTCTTACATGCTGAGGACAATTTTTCAATTAGTTGGGAACAACAATGGCAATTTTAATTCTTTCATACACATTAATTTAATTCGCGAATCTACTAGAATTGCTATATGAAAAATTTTTGCTAGGGTATGCTTATGAGGGGGACTCGGACTGGGNGGTTCATCGCGCTTCTGCCCGCCTACCGGGTTAGAGTAAAAAATGGAGGATAGACAAATGACAGACAACATTTTTGATGGTTATCTGTCTCGAAAAACCCTATTCCAGAATAAGGAATTCCTCCGCCACAATTACCACCCTAGTAACCTGCCTCACCGAAAAAATGAAATCGATACCCTCTCATTCAACCTAGTAGAAGCTCTCAAAGGACATATTCCATCAAACATGACCTTGTATGGAGTTACCGGTGCCGGGAAGACTGCTGTAACCAATTATGTCTGCAGTCAACTTGGACAAAAAGGTGAGCAACTCAACCGCCCTGTGCAAACAGTCATTGTCAATTGTCGACAAATCGATACCCAATATCGAGTTCTTAGCCACATAGGAAATTCATTGTTAGAGGATCATGAGATTGACGAGATTCCATTCACCGGCTGGCCAACTGACAGAGTTTTCAGCGAACTAGTAAAGCGCATGGATTCTCGAAAAGGAGTTTTCATAATTGTACTTGATGAAATAGACCACCTCGTTCGAAAAGTTGGCGATGATTTACTTTACAACCTAACCAATCTAAACTCATCGCTAAAGACTGCTAGGTCTTGTGTAATCGGAATTTCAAATGACTTAAAGTTCACCGACTTCCTTGACCCAAGGGTTCGCTCTAGACTAGGACAGCTAGATGTTATTTTCAATCCCTACGATGCGCAACAACTACAAGACATTCTACGTGAAAGAGTAAAAATTGCATTGAATAAAGATGTCATTGGAGACGGGGTTATTGAGATGTGTGCTGCTATTGCTGCTCAAGAACATGGTGATGCTAGATGTGCATTGGACCTTCTAAGAGTCTCTGCTGAAAAGGCTGAATTAAGCGGGTCTGAAAAAGTTGAGCAGAATCACGTTAAACTTGCCCAACACCAAATTGAGGCTGACCAGATGACTCCGGTAATTGCGAAATTGCCAAATCAGCAAAAAGTGGTTCTTTCAGCGATTATTCTTAACGAGAAGAACGGTTTGAAAAATATCCAAACTGGTGAGGTTTACTCAATTTATTCACAAGCATGTCGACATCTAGGCACGAACGCCTTGACCCAGAGGCGGGTATCCGGTTTGATTTCAAGTTTGGATATGCTGGGTTTGATTACCGCTCGAACAATCAGCAAAGGAAGATATGGTCGCTCAAAAGAAATTAATTCATGTATTCCACAAAATATTGACCCGGTTCAAATAATGGCTGAATCTGAACCAGAACTTGAAGACATCTTCAATGGCACTTACAAATATCAAACTAGATTGTAGAGAAATTTACCATATTCTTAGGTTCGGTGTACTTATAATCACAAGGCAGGTGGGCAGCGCATGAGCGAAGTTAGCAATACCGAACAAAGCGTTGTACAGATGGTTCTCAACCCATCCAAAACAATGTCTAACTGGTTCGTAGGCTTGGGATTATTAGGCATATTTCTGGCTGTTCTAAACTTGCTTGGGGAAATTCACCCAAACTACAGAGTTTCATGGGCTGGAGTTCTGACCTTTGAATTTACCAACAGAGCATTTGAAGACCTCTCTACCGCACCGTCTTTCGTGATTTCTGATATTGTGTTCATCGCTATCTGTGGATTCTTTGCCGGACTTGGTTTCAAATCAATCAGCACCCAAGAAGGGGGCGTTGGAGAATGGTTAAAATCAATTTTTGTCAATGAAACCTGGATGTCACTGGCTGACCCCGACCTAGGAGGTTGGTTCAAGACCATGGGTGCGTGGTGCTTGCTTTTGGGAGTTATTAACTATCTATACTTCGGATTAACTGCAACAGGATGGATTGACCCTGGTGTCTACTCGGTAACCATTGGCCTACTTTCATTTGGTTTTGCCCTGGTTTATTCTGCAAACTCTCCAGAGTCTGACGAGCAACGTTAATCACTACTGCTTAGCACCATGGCCATTCTTTTTTAGAAGGGCGTCCAAACACCCTAGCATCAAGCCTTTCCACAATGCCAAACTCCACTGGATGATTAGTCCCTTTAGTGCAAAATAGACATATATGCTATTTTTTTTACTGTGAAAAATTGCGGTTCTATTCACTACACCAAGTGGACCTCTCCATAAAATTAGTTCTTGGATTAATAAAATCGCAAATGTGAACATTAATACATTTGTCTGCCACCATGTTTGGACCTCTTCCCAAGTGTTGTTTTCAGTAGTTACGAATAAAAAGAGAAATGGCAACCCGGTCAGTATCGCAGTGAACCAAAGCGGTGCAACTAACAATACCAACGTAGAACTACCAATAAAATCAAAGTCAACTCCGATCCGACGCCTTTTTGGATATCTACGCATGATCCTTACGTGAGCTCTGGCATCTCTTGAGCGCTTAGCCAAAAATCGATTCCTGCCTGATTCTGGAACATGCGCAACAACTGCTTCGGGAGCGTATACAATTGACCCCCCACGAGATATTAATTTCAAACTCACTTCCATATCCTCGGCATGATACCATGAAGGGTCAAAACCCCCAATCTCATCAAGATACTCTCTCTTAAACATAGAACATGGGCCATTAGCAAGGCTAGTTCTTCTTGATCTAGAGCGATATTTAGATTCAATTTCTACCGAACGCAAGACACTGACTAAATCATCTGCTCTCTGAAATATAGTCCTGCCAGTTACCGCTACAATACGCTCATTAGCATCAACAGGATGACTTTGTTCAAAGAGATTAGTAATCCAATTTTGAGTAGGCCTTACATCGATATCAGTAATAGCCACCCATTCGCCGAGGGATTTATTGACAGCTAGATTTCTTCCAGCTGACAACCCAAGCGCATCCTGTGTATAGATGAATACAGGAATTTCATCTTCTGGATTATGCCATTTTTCCAGACATTCACGAGAACCATCTGTAGAACCATCGTCCACGGCAATAATTTCAAGGGGTCTGTATGTTTGATTTTTGAGCGACTCCAAACAGCCATCAATCCATTCTAATCCATCTCTGACACAAACAGTAATGGAAATTAGTGGTTTAACTTTCAACCAACCACCTCAAACCTGGATAAAATATCTCTGCATCGATTTTTTATCTTAAGACTCGACATTTGAACCACAACTCCAACTTTTGGCTGACCGTATATTACTGCTGTACCTATCGGTGCTAGACAGTGAATGATTATGGGAGCTAGATCCTCTTCTCCTTCCACTTGGATTAAGCATGAATCATCATTGGATAAGGCCTCTTCAACAGCATCAACCAATGATGGCGTTAAATGACCTGCAGGATTCGTTGCCCGCAAAATATTAGTGAATTGTGAACCATCAATTATCTCTGATTCCTCCAATTTAGTTCTCTTTGTCATACCATCGACAATACCAATATCTGGCACTATTCCCATGCCAATCAGAGTTGCCACAGAAACATCACCAACAGCGACTATCGAACTGTTTTCCCGACCAATCGATTCCAGTGCTTCAGCCATGGCAACCTCAGGATGCTCTTCCGGACCCTCGAACAACTCTCCCATCGGGGTTTTTAGTTCCTTATCAAGTTGAGAAACCATTTTTAGCCTATTTTGTCGGCTCCTAGCATCAATCCATGCATTACCATCAATGTCGATCCTACCACTCCTAATTCTTGAACTACTGATTATTTTACCTGAATAGTCAAGCAGATGAGGCACCTCTAAAATTGACAACTCTGCTAAATTAGATAACTTCCTCATCCGATTTATTTCATGACAATTGCCTAGTGTCTCTGGAGTTGCAATAATCGCATCCGCCGACTCATGTGTGGGTGCTGGCCCGTAAGAATCATTTAATTGGAATAGTTTTACTGAGTGATAGGGTTTACTAGACAACCAATCTAAAATTCCACTGACACGCTCATCATATGATTGAATGAATGGCGATTTGCGGGTTGCCAGGTGATCACTAACAACATGGATTTCAACTCGGTCAGAGCGTGAAATCGCCATAGTTAACAACAATTTGTGACCGGAATGAAATCGGTCAAATGTTCCACCGACCAGGCAACACGCATAACGAACATCAGTTGCCATTGCTAGTCTGTGATGAAATTGGCCTTTGAGTTAATCGCTTATTTTCGTAAAAACACCTCGTTTTACATTGAGAAATCCAGCACCGCTGTGCCCCGGCTCCTAACGGCCTGTTTCATCGCATTGCTCCAAGGCCTGACCCTCGGTGCCGGGGCGTGCTGTTTGATAGGGTGGTTGTCTTGAGTTCATCCTTTCGTCACCCAAGGACCCATAACCTACCAAATGGTTTACCGCTTTTGCCCCAAAAATCATTCCCCTAGGGGTCTTCTTGGTCTTCGATAGCGGACCGCACATTGGTATCGAACTTCATTGCAATTTCACAGTAGCTCTGCCCGATGTTGCTAGTGCGGCAGTATCCTCTAGTAGGTTACGTACATGAAACCATCGCCCTAAATAGTATTTTTATGATATGAAATACCATATATCAGTGCTCCTATCGTTAGGTCTCCTTCATTGATCACATCAATTGAAAAGTCAGGCCAATGGTTGATATCTCTTAATAGATAGACTAACTTAGGGTGGGTTCTTGGAGTAACCCGATAATTGGGGTCTTCTGACTTGGAAGCTAACTCAAAAACGTCCATTAGTGAATCTTTTGCCAAGGACTCTTGCATTATTGGAATGTATAAGAGGTCACTACTATCTGGAATTTTTCTGACAAACCTCTGACGCAATCCAGGTGGACCCCATAATTCTCCATCCAGCCTGAAAATCAACCCGGCCCAAGGGATTGGTTGATTGGATAACCACCTACGCCCAGAAGAACTTGAGAGTTGACTGACCAACCAGTTTGCTGAATTACCACTCCACCACTTGTAGGGTAGCAAAATCATAAAATTCCTCATCAGTTCATTGCTTATAGGCTCAAGGTTTTTCAGTGTGGCAATATATTTTCCCCAGTTATACAATATTGAGTTTTTTGGATGTATGTTGGCGGCTAAAATAACTCTGGAATATGCATTGAACCGGTCAAAATCACCATCTCCGTGCCTCGTAAATAAGGCCTCAAGAACCTCAGCAGCAAATAATGCTGAGTCAAGCCATTCGTCTATAGCATCATTGATGATTGCTGAAAATTCTACAGGCAATTTGTCACAGATCAACAATATTGCAGTTGCCACAGCCGTTGAATTTGTTGGATAGATTGCTGATTTCATTGTTTCAACCACCGTTTGATTATCCGATAAGAAGTGATTGGATATTTTCCTTATCGCGTTTAGACGCCATTCATCACCGGCATAATTGATGCTAGATAAAAGTAAATTTAGTGAAATCTTGTCAACCTCCATTAAATCTGACCAATTGCCATCAAGTTGTTGTGAGATTCTAACCCATCTGCTCGGGCGATATTTGGGTGGTGTTGCTATCCATGCGGCTAGAGGGTTAGATTTTTCAATTTCATTTGCCCATTCTTCGTTACCGCTTGGATACTTATGTAACGCTTGCCAGAGTTGATCTCTAAATTGAAAATCTTCCGATTTGCCCGACATTACCGTCAAATCCCAAACCTCATTTTGATAGGATTGTAGCAGCTCTTTTGCATCTCTAGGATAAACGCTGTGTGTCACTTCCACTAAATTCTTTGACTTATGTGAGAGTTCAATATCTACTGAGTGTTGATTCTGTATAACCAATCTTGCCATGGCAAGTTTTGGTAGAGAAATCAACCTGGCTAATGATGAATCTATTTCAACTACCTCGCCAATTCTAGTTACTAACAATCGACAATTTTCATCTCTGATTAAATAATTGAGAAATTCTAGATTGCTTTCAGTATCGAAACCCCACTCGATAACGTAAGGATAAGTTGAATTCTCTCTTAGATGTAAAATAATTGATTTTAATCCATCGATGGATAGATTGGAAATCTCTAGATTTTGCGGAATTTCATCAATCCAGTCACAGTAGCCAAAATCTTTTGATAATGCTTTCTGCATTACAATGCTCAAACCATTAATCGATTGATTTTCAATAATGGTTTTGATTTCCTCATATTTACTAAGTAGTTTCTCATTTGAAAGTCTCTTGTGGCGTAGTTTGAGCCAATCATATAGGCTNCCTATCGGCATTACACAAACATCGGGCTTTATGACATTTTTACGCAGTACACAAGCATTTTCTGAAAACGAATTAATTAGTAGGTTAATATCAATATCAGATGTTAAGTGAGCGTGTAATCTCGAATTCCAAGAAACAACATCATCTGTTCCGATGATTTTACCAATTATATGCGACCCTTGGCACAATTCGTATGGCAATTGCATATCATCCATTTTCTTTGGAGTGCTAAATTTGGTTCCTGGAGGAACGTTCCACTGATTCGTTGGTTTGAATAATTTAGCTCTTAACAATGCAAAAGATTCTCTTTTATCTAACCAAGCTTCAAGAGTACCCCGCGCAAGTTCACTTGGCGGAGTTATTTGTCGCATCTCTTTAGCTGAGTACCACCTTAGTGAATTAGGAATTACTGAAGCCCAAATCACCCCTTTTGTTCCACTGGAAGTATTTCGAGCATCATAATCATCACTAAATGGGTCAGATGGTAGTGAAAGTAGTGAAACTGGCGTATTTTTGTGGTAACATAATAGTAATTCTCTATTTTTAGTTTCTAACACAATGCCATCATAATCCAAATCTAAATTAGCAGAATATTTCCTATATAGGGCAAGTCGATATTGTTCAAGACTTTCTCTCCCATAAGCCGTGATACTGTGTATAGCACCCCGAATACCATGAGAATCATCCCGATGGACAAAGTTATGTTTTCTTAACTCGCTCAAGGCTAACGATGTATGTGGAGTCCGAATGTTTAACGCATTAGAAATATCGGTTAGAGAGCCATTATGATCTAGTAACCAATTCAGGATTCGCCTTTGGGAGCGGCTTCTAAGCCTCTTCTTGGACAAATTTGTCACCTTCAAACCTCCTATCGGAGAGGAACTTATAATTATACCCGTATATATGGTAATTAGTTACATTTAGTTATACCTTTCCACTGGAAAAGTTTGTATTTACTCACAAACCATCATAATTGGTTCACTTTTTACACTTAATTTAGTACCTAAATGTAACAAACTATCGATTCTGGAGCAACTATTATATCAGCCACCGCTGTCCTGTCAAATAGTGGCGATTATCCAACGGATGTGCGCTGCGTGACAGGAGAGTAATTAAGATGAAAACTACCAGAATCAGAGAGAAGATTAAGAAATTTTTAGGCGAGCGACCCCGTAACACTGCGGAGATTCTGGAGCACATCAATAGCACGATGCGTCACGGCACTACAAGCCAACAACTAGGAAACGTACTGTCAAAAGACAAAGACATTGTTAAAGTCGGCTACATTAAGAGATCGGGAATCCTATCTGGAGGATATGACATCTGTGAGTGGGCAACTCGTACATGGGTTTCCAGTAACTGTCCGGGTTGGGAAGAAGGAACGCCAATTATCATTGACAAAGCAGGCAATGTTACAACCGGAACTCCGCCCGAAGACAGGTACTGATATCAATCGGTCAGCAATCTGTGGAAATGGTGAATTCCTTTTTCCATAGTTGGTGAATAACGGCCACGATTGTACAGACTAGATTTCACTCCTCTGTTGCAAGACTCGACAATCCATTGGTCTTCGTGTTCTACAGTATCGAGTTCTCCTCCAGCGCCGATTCCAAGTTTACTAGAATCCGAAACTAAACCAAAATATGCTATCTTTGTTTTAGAAACATTCTGAGGTAAAACAACATTAATCGAAATTCCCCATGGGTAAAAATTTAACATAAGGTTAGGAAATAACCACCAGTAATAAGCAGCAATATTTCTGCCATAATCTTGATGTCCTACTGGTATTTCAAAACAAATTTCATTCCCTTGAGCTTCACCAATTTGTAATATAGTTTTATCAAACAATTCGGTTTGATAGGTTGAATAATCGATCACTGAATTCAGGGTTTTGTGGACATAAGGTATGTGAAATCCCTCAAGATAATTATCAACATATAACATCCAATTTGCAGACACATCATGCAATCGGTCGAACTCTTCACGCCTTCCGAGTTTGGAGAAATCAAAAAAACTCATCCTTTTTTCGACGGCTGTGATGTATTGTTCGAATGTATCATCTGCCGAAAAACTAGCAAATAACAATCCGTGCCAATTGATTACCCTTGCCCTTGGTAAATCGTCTGCTGTAGACGGGAAATTTTCTACCTCAGTAAATTCAGGCATATGTTTAATCTTGCCAGATAGTGTGAAAGTACGACCATGATATGGGCAATTAATTGACGATGAGGATTTGTTTTTTGCACAAAGAATCATACCTCTATGAGTACAAACGTTTGAGATGCAGTAATATTCAGTGCCTGATTTTGTCAGAATCATCGGAATATCTCCAATCATAACTGGCATGATATTGTTATCATCTAACATTGATTCAAGGCCAATAAAATTCCAGGAAGAAGAAAACTTCTGTAACATTGCGGTGTACTCATTCTCATCGGTGTAATAGCGCGAAGGGAGGGTCTCTGCTTTGGTAATATCTGGATGAATAACACCCATTGTTCCACCTTATGATTATGGTTGGTAGATGTTAAGCGCTTCTTCTACCGATGCGCCTTGACAGATAATCGCATGACAAGCAGCAGTCATTTTTACTGCACTTTCAGTATCCTTCTGATGAATATTACGTCCTGTAGCAGCGCCGCGGCAATTTCCAATATTCATCTGTTCCCAAAGCCTTTGTAAGAATTCTTCCGGTGGCAAAGTACCACCACCAGAACAAATTATCCCAGTTCGCCCAGCAGCCTGTGAGGCAACAGCCAAAGATTCTGCTCTTGTCTTTCCAGGATATTCGCTCGGATAATTGACCTTTGCAAAATCGGCTCCAATACAAGCTGCGACGCCAGCGGCACCAGATATTAGCTGGGGATCTTTTTCATTGGCGACTGCCTTACCTCGAGGATACATCCATACAACCGATACCATCCCCAACTCGTGTGCTTGGCGAATAAATTGAGCGGCTTCTGACATCATCTCATGTTCATATTCACTACCAATATAGATTGTGTAACCGATCCCAACGACATTAATTCCATTGTGAACTAGAGACATAACATCATCCATGTCCCATAATGCTTGAGATACTGGGTCTCTTTGTGAGGTTTTCACCATATGAGATTTAGAATTTAATTTCACTAGATAAGGTATATCTGGATAGTCCCTTGCATAGTGAGAAATTAATCCCAATTGTCCAGCAAGAACTCCAATCGTGCCCTCTTCATGGCAACGGTTACCGATTTCAAACAAGTGGGCTGGATCGTTTGATGATAGTGGAATCTCGTTGCCGCCGTCATAAAAATCGTCATTCAAATGCTCAATCTTTTGGTCACAAGCAAACAAATTCATCTTACCTGTGCCAGCAGTTGCTGCATCCATGTTTTGGATGAACGTTGGAATCAACTCATTCGGAACATCGGCAGGCACATCATATTTTGTCAGCCTAAATCACCCCTGACTTAGTTCCCTGTGAAGTTAGCAACGCGCTTTTCGACATATGCTGCAATACCTTCTTTGGCATCTGTGCTGTTGAATAATGCTGCTTGTAATTCACGTTCTAGTGCCAAGTGGTATTCAAACGGTATTTCTGGGCCAGTTTGACATGAACGCTTGATGTTACCAACTGCCTTAACCGCCTTATTTGGCAAGGTAAACTGAGAACACCAGTCGAGAATATCTCTCCGGAAGTCCTCTGGAGACCCTTCCCAAATGTGATTGATTAGGTTCGATGCGTGAGCATCTTCAAAAGACATTAGTTCACCTGTAACCATCATTTCCAAAGCTTTTGCTTTGCCAATCAACCTAGTTAATCGTGCCGTACCACCAGTCCCAGCAAGAACACCAAGATTGATTTCTGGAAGACCTACTTTACCAGAATTCTTTCTCGCAATTCTGATGTCAGCAGCCATAGCAATCTCAAGCCCTCCGCCAACGGCGTGTCCATTTATAGCACAAATAACTAATTTAGAAGTTTGCTCTAATCTTGAAAGAGTTTCATTAGCGTGTAGGCAGAAATTATACTTGAATCCTGGAGACACTGAATTCAACATTTGGATTGATGCTCCCGCAGAGAAGAAAGATGCACCGTTACCTGTCAGCACTATACATGTTACATCATCATTGAAGCGTGCTCTAACAATCGCTTCATCGATGTCTCGCATCATCTCATGCGTGTAGGTATTTGGAGAACGGTCATTAGGGCCGTCTAATGGTTTTCCAGCTGAATCGGAAGTGAGTTCAATTACAGCAATTCCGTTATCAGTGACTCCATAATTTACCAATTTATTTGGCATAGGCTCGAGTTTTAATCCATATAGGTCGCTCATGTGTCAACCGAGACAGACTAGCATTATGAATAAATCGCATTCAACTTTTGGGAATCGAAATCTGGTCAGAGTCTTCCGCAAAGGAGGTTTTACCTCCCCCCCTTCTTGTCAAATTCCATTGCTCTTTTACTGCCATCGCCTCAATAGATGGCTCCCAATCATCTCTTTTCAAAGCCTTTCGAAACGGCATTCGACGTACTCCTCTGCCCATTGAATCATCATCTTTCTTCAGCATGAACGGGTTGACTATTCTGTAAATCAAACCCTTGATTAACGTAGGTCTAAACAATTTACTAATCCATATAAGCCCGTCACCACGCTTGTTTTGATCTTTCATCCAGCGATTACACATAATCTTGAATGACCTATCGCCTACTCTATTCATTAGCCACCGATTAGCAACGCTAGTCTTGACATACGGCAAAAGTTGCTTTCTAACCTCGGTTTCATAATCTAATTCTCCTAATATGTCCTTGGCTGCTAAAACTCCAGACCATACTGCCATTCTCATTCCAAAACCCCACATGAAATCTTGGAGACCACCGGATTCGCCAACATAGTATCTCCCATCTTGGAAGTAATTTTTGTTGATAGTAAAATCTCCTTTTCCTCCAACCCGCTTTATTGGTTTGCGATTTAGAGTGGGATAATGCTTATCATACCAAGCAATTGTTTCGTTAAGAAACCTATCAGATTTCTTTTGCTTGCGCCAAAGGCAGGTACAAATCAGTCCAACTCCGTCGATGATAATCAGATAAGAATATGCTCCAGGTGCCAATTTATCATTTAATTGGAATGCGATATGATTGGGATGTTCAGTATGGAAGATCTCACCATAGGCGACAGCAGAAGTCCCTTTTGGGCCACAAGCGATTATCTGACAATCTTGTTCTTTTACCTTCGATTTATAGTGTATTTTAGCACCTGCAGCTAATGCTTGACGCTTTATTCCTTGATCAATAGTGTGGCTAGAAGTTCCTCGCTCAACTATACGATAAGCAATTTTCGGACTCTTTGCTTGAGTTATGGTGTCGTCTGGATGAATTAAGTCAACGGTTTTGAACTCAGTAGTCTTGAAATCACTGATATCAAATCCCCATGCTTTGAGTTGATCAAAAAAGTCGTCATCCATGCTCCAGTTTTCTAAGGCTTGGAAATCACCGTCAAACCTAGCACCAGATTCCTCTCTAATATCATGAACATGGACTTCTATACCGGCTTTTGCTAGGATAGTTGCCGCGGCTAAACCCGACAACCCAGCACCCATGATATTAACTGGGTTTGCCTCGGCCATGTATACCCCAATGAGGCGTGAGGTTTGAATTATGCGTTTCCTTCGCCTGTGCATGGACGGGGAGATTATCATTAGAGAATCCCCGGAAACTTTAGACCATCAAGCGTTATTAGATTCACTGAACTTAGAAGGTTGTGGAGCTGTTGTATCATTTCTGGGCATCACTAGAGGGCGGGACAACGGTAAAGAAATCTATCGTTTAGAATTTGATGCGTGGCAGGATAAGTTAGGGCAAGTATTAACGGATTTAGCCAATCAAGCAATCATTCGTTTTGGGGTTAGAAAAATTGCCATGTCTCATCGAACTGGTAGCGTTGAAGCAGGCGAAAATATTGTCTCCATTCATGTCGCAAGCCCTCACCGAAAGGAAGCGTTCTGCGCCTGCGAGTGGCTAATTGATGAATTAAAAATTCAAGCACCTATATGGAAAAAGGAAGTCTCTGAAACAGGAGAATCTTGGAAGGCAGGATTGGGTTGATATTATGAAAAAGGAAATTGAAGGAATTGTTGACATCAGTGATAAGAAAGTAGTCAAAAGAGTGGCTACTGCTACCGGGCAACTGAAATTATCACCCCAATCAATTGATGCTATTAACAAAAATCAAGTCAAAAAAGGCAATGTAATCGAAGCCTCAACTATCGCAGCTATTCAAGCGGTTAAAGAAACTCCACGCATTATTCCACATTGTCATCCAGTCCCCTTGGAAGGATGTGATGTTGAATGGGAAATATCTGGCACTACACTACATTGCACTGTTACCGTCACTGCAAATTACAAGACTGGTATTGAAATGGAAGCGATTACCGGTGTTTGTGCTGGTTTGTTATGCGCCCTAGATATGGTGAAATCTTACGAAAAAGATGTCAATGGTCAATATCCAAACACTAAAATTAGCGAAGTAAAAATAATCTCAAAATACAAGTCCAAGTAATCATATCAAACCGCATTATTCATTGATTAGCGTCTGTCAACCCGCCTCATGGGTAAAGTCTCACAATTAGCAAATCACTTCCTCGATGCCGTCGACATGGCTGCTATAGCTAGCGCGAAATGGCGGGGTAAGGGGGACAAAATAGCGGCTGATGCGGCCGCAGTAGAGGCTATGAGAATCACCTTCGACAATGTACCATTCGATGGCAGAGTAGCGATTGGAGAGGGTGAAAGAGACAATGCACCAATGTTGTATATTGGAGAGCGACTGGGTAGTGAAATTGGTAATCCTGATGTAGCAGCTGTAGATATTGCAGTTGACCCGTTAGAGTGTACGGACAATTGTGCTGATAACTCGCCAAATTCGATTGCTGTGCTTGCTGCAGCACCGAGAGGAACATTGTTACACGCACCGGATTGCTACATGGACAAAATTGCCGCTGGCCCGGACATGGAGGGCCACATTAGTCTAGATGGAAGTGTAGCATACAATATTGAACAAGTAGCCTCGGTATTAGACAAAACAGTCGATGAGGTTCGAATAATCGCACTTGATAGACCAAGACATCAAGACCTATTCAAAGAGATTAAGCAAATCGGATCTCAGCTACACCTACTCGGAGATGGTGATATATCTGCTGCATTATGGGCCGCTAGACCTGAAGGTGAATATGACATGCTTTTGGGCATTGGAGCAGCGCCTGAAGGAGTCATTACTGCCACTGCGATACGTGGTATTGGCGGAGTATTCGAGGGAAGGCTTGTGTTCCGTTCAGACGAGGAACAGGTGCGTGCGGCAAATATGATTGATGATGACCTAACACGCTTGTGGAATGCTAAGGATCTATGCCAATCTGAGGATGCGATATTTGTTGCATCAGGTGTCTGCGACGGATACCTGCCGGGGGTAACGTATAATTCGGATAACACAATAACAACATACGCTGAAATGATTGATGTTGAAAAACGCCAATTGACTAGGCACAATCGGATTCATAAATTGTGATTATATGTCCCAAATTGTTAGAATTGAAGTTCGCTTACCAGAAGGTCACTGGGCCGGAGAAGCTACAAGAAACCATCCTAATGCAGTCTTGCAGATTATTGAAACTATGCCTCTTGGGAAAGGTAGAGGTACTGCACAAATTGCTGCTGAGCAGAATTTGCTAAATGACTTACCAAATTTGGCCGGTATCGAGCGTGTTGATACTCTCGGCAGTGGCAAAGCCAGTGTCACTATTGCCAGCGGCGGCGGCGGTTTTATCAAACCGTTGAGAACAGTTGGTGTCGTACCACGAACACCATTTGATGTAATCGATGGTTGGGCTGATTGGACAATTCAGTGTTCCTCTGAGCAGGCTAAACATTTAATCAAGCAAATACAGCAAGATGGCATACAAATGAGGTTAAAATCTACCCGCTCAAGCGAACAGAAATTACTCACCAAAAGACAAACCGAAGTTTTTGAGTTGGCTTTACGAAGGGGTTATTGGAAAGCTCCCAGAGAAACCACATTGACCGAGATATCACTGGAGTTGGGCGTGGCGAAATCAACTCTTTCTGTAATGTTACATTCAATTGAATGCAAAGTTATTGAGCAATATTATCAGGATATTTTCTTATAATACGAACATGTTCGCAAAGACAATAAGCAAGACCCTGCTTTGGGAGATACATGGACAACTTACCGAATACCTGGGAAGAATGGATTTCAAACTTTGGCGACTGGCAAAAGAGGGTTGGCTTTGACCCATCTTGGCTTGGTGACTTCGAACTATCAGTATTATTTGACTGGGAGAGAGCTGGTGATGTCATTGAATTTGGCGACTATGAAGGTAGAGCAAAATGGGAAAGAGCCCTACAAGTGCCCCACCAAAGCATGAGAGACGCACTCATTACCATGATAACTGTTCAAGGCGATACTGAATTCGCCTCTGTAGAACAGCAAAGACATCTTCTCGCATCCGCTCCGACTGACTATGATCGCTATGCTGCTGCTAGAATCATGGCGGAAGAACAACGCCATGGATGGCAAATGGCGTACCTTTTGATGACGTATTTCGGGCAACAAGGACGAAGAGAGGCTCAGAAACTACTCGAAAGAAACGCACAAGATGGTGACAGATTACTTGGTGCCTTCAATCGCCCAATGCCACACTGGTTAGACTTTTTCTGCTACACAATGTTTGTTGACAGAGACGGTAAATTCCAATTGGGTATGCTTTCAACATCAGCCTTTAAACCACTAGCTGCATCAATGGGGCCAATGCTTAAGGAAGAATCATTCCACCTTGGAACTGGATCAAATGGTCTCCGAAGAATCATCAAAGCAGGAGTGATACCATTAGACATGCTCCAAAGATACATCAATAAGTGGGTGTCAACCGCTCACGACCTTTTCGGTGTTGATGCTTCATCATCTGCCCATTGGGCATATGTTTGGGGAATCAAAGGTCGCTGGGACGAGAGAAAGAAACTCGATGCTGGCATTGAAGTCAATAAGGAAGTCCTCAACGAAGAAGGAAGAGGACACTATCACCAAGAAATCGTTGGAGAAGTCAAGAAACTCTGCGGCTACCTACCTGAAGGCGCCACACAATTGTATGTGCCTCACGAAAACTTCAACCGAGACATCGGTGCAACCAAAGGACAAAATTTCACTGTTGACGGTACGCCTTTCGAAGGGTCTGATGAAGACTACGCTGCATATCTAACAACTGTATTACCAACAGCACAAGATGAAGTCGATTTGAAAGATCTATTTGAACAAGAATGGATTGCCAACAAACCAATGTCAACCAGACAAATTGAGTCAGGTATTGGCGCTACAGCATAAGGGAGGAATCATAATGATCCCAGTTTCTCTCTACGGTGTAGATGTCGATAGATGCGAAACATTCTATTCGAAATTACCAGATTTAGTAGCAGATAGTATCGATGACGAGGAATATTCAAAAGCACTCTTTGCAATTCAGGACAAAGCATCCATGGATCATGTGAGAGTTGCGGAGAATTGGTCTAAGCGACAACCATTTGCTCTTCCAGAAGAAGTTGCCAACGAGATTGAAATGATTATTCGAACCGTATCATACCCCGATGTTGCTCTACTCGAGCATCTTCTAACTATAGATGGAATAAACACTGAAAGAATCTCAGAATGGATGCATTTCTCCACCAATCTATATCCGATTTACAGCAAAAAAGCATGCGATGCACTAAATGAAATGGGTCTTGAAACACCGTTCAAACTCGATGATATGGCAAGTTACGGGTTGTATGTTTCCCGAATTGAAGGACTCAAAATGTACGCGCCCGCCAAAGGACTTCCTGAAATTGGCCTTCCTCGTTCAAGAATGCTCCAACTTGGTTTGGAGCGATTTGAATGAACAATTTTCTTGTTCATGTCAAATTGTTTCTAGTTGCTATAATATGGGGACTTGGCTGGCCTGCTGGCAGAGTCGTTGCCACCGACATCCTACCGTTTATGGCGTCTTGGCTTAGATATGTAATCGCCACTGTCAGTTTTCTTTTATTCTTAAAATTGTCAAAACAATGGATGATTCCAAATAAATCTGAATGGAAACGGATATTTCTTATTGGATTCTTTTCAACATGTGTGTACCAAGCATTCTTCATGTTTGGAATGCAATATACCGCAGCCGGCGATGCCTCATTAATGATTACCTTTAATCCCTTATTCACTGCTATTTTGGCAGTAGTTTTTCTCAATGAAAAAATGCATCTTAACTTGATTATAGGTTTACTAATGGGCATGACAGGAGTCGGAATACTATTCTATTATTCACCAAATGTCGACATACCCTTAACCGACCGCCTTCTTGGAAATATCTTGATTGCTGGCGCAGCACTTGCCTGGGCATGCAATACAATATTCATGAAGCGAGCAATGACAACATCTGCAGACAATGCTGAAAAACCCCTTAACCCACTAGAATTGACAGTTTGGTCATCAGCAGCAGGTCTAATTATACTAACTCCAATAACCGCACTTGAAGTCGCCAGTAAAGGAGCTGTGTTGCCGACTAATGATGGATGGGTTGGAATAATCTTCCTAGCACTGTTTTCCACAGTAATTGCATATGTCTGGTTTGCCGATGGTATAGTAAAAATTGGCGCCTCAATGAGTGCATTATATGTCTATTTAGTGCCCCCGTTTGGAATTATTGGTGGTTATATCTTACTCCAAGAAAAACTTGGAGTGTCCCTTATTTTTGCCTTCTTGCTGATCACGGGAGGAGTAATCATCGCCCAAAGAAAGGAATCTTTGACAAGCAAGCATCATGAAGCATCATAGACTGGACGGTAACATGGGCATCAAGAAAGTAGCAGTAATCGGCGCAGGAACTATGGGGGCTGGAATCGCCCAAGTATGTGCACAGTCAGGATGGAATACTGTCTTGTACGATGCTTTTCCTGAGGGGCTGGAAACAGGCATGCAGAGAATCGAAGCATTTTGGGACAAAGGTATTGCTAGAGGTAAGACAACTGTAGAACAAAAACAGGAATGGTCGAAAAATCTCCACGCTGAATCTAATCTGGAGGATGCGGTCAATGGTTGTGATTTGATTATTGAAGCGGTGCCTGAAATCCTCGAACTCAAGCAGAGAATNTTCCAAGAAGTTGAGCAATATGCAAGTGAACAAGCCGTTTTTGCAACCAATACCTCTAGTTTATCTATCCATAAAATTGCTGGTGCAATTAATTACCCGGAACGATTGATTGGAATGCATTTTTTTAATCCTGTGCCAATAATGAAACTGCTTGAATTAGTCAAACATGACAAAACAAGTGACGCAACGATAAGTGTTGCTGAAGCAGCTGGCTTAGCCATGCAAAAGACAACCATTCTAGTAAATGATGTTCCGGGCTTTGCAACCTCGAGACTTGGCGTTGTTTTAGGCAATGAAGCAATAAGAATGTTAGCTGATNGGGTTGCAAGTGCGAAGGATATCGATATTGCTATGATGCTTGGATATAAACATCCAATGGGTCCTTTAGCACTAACAGATTTGGTCGGCCTAGATGTCAGGAGAGATATCTTGAAGAATCTACAACAATCTTTTGATGATGATTATTATGCACCACACCCATTACTCGAGAAGTTAGTCGCAGAGAATCGACTTGGAAAAAAGACTGGGATGGGAATCTACGATTGGTCAAACGGTCAAGCAGAAGAGACGGAAATGCCGGAATTCTAATCAAAATTTGGACTTCGTTTTTCTAAAAAAGCTGCGACTCCCTCTCGGAAGGCCTCAGTCGTGCCTGCTGCTTCAATCAACGTTCTTTCATGTGTCAAATGGGTTTCAAAATCTTGATTGGTTTGTACGTCGAGTAGGTGCTTTGTTGCTTCTTTGGTGTGTAAGCCCCACGAACTCCAAAGTCTGGCCACTTCACTAGCTCTTTCAATAAGCCTTGATTCATCAACCAATTCATCTATTACGCCATATTCTAGCGATTCCTCAGCATTCCAAATACTATTTTCAAAAAAGAACTTTCTACTAAGTTGATTGCCTACTAATCTTGGGAGGAGCCAAGTAGTACCCCCATCTGGAGATAAACCCATACCAGAATATGATGCCGCTACTTTAGCTCCAGAGGAGGCTATTCTGACATCGCAGGCTAGTGCAAGTCCTAAACCACCCCCGGCACAGGCTCCATTTATTGCTGCGACACACATAGTCGATGATTGCCTCATCTTCACAATTAGAGGATGTAAAATTCCGGTCAAATCCCTAATTAATGAAGGCGCATCGCCGTTTTTGATGGATTCAGCAAAAGCGTTTATGTCAGCACCAGCAGAGAAAAATTTGCCCTCTCCAGTAATTACTACAGCCTTCACAGCTGGGTCGGAAAGAGTCGATTGTATTGCTTCTGCTATCTTTGGCAGAAATTCCATTGAGAATGATTGAGTTGCAGACTTACCTGCCATTGTAACCAAACTTATGCCTTGACCCAGATCTTCAACTGTAACCGCCATAGTAAAACCTCAAAGCTTGACGTTTACATTCTTGACTTTAGTATAGAACCTCAATGCATCCTTACTCTGCTCAATACCGATTCCCGACTGTTTCCAACCAGTAAAAGCTGTTTGTGGAAAAGTGATTGGATACTCATTAATTGTAACCATACCTGATTCTAAATCTCTCGCTAAGTTGTGTGCTCTGCTTAGATTATTTGTCCAGATACCATTGAGCAATCCGAAATCTGAATGATTTGCCAAAGTAAGTGCTTCTTGTTCGGTAGCAAATTTTGTCACTGAAAGTACTGGGCCAAACAGCTCATCGTAAAACAATGGGTTGTCCCGATCCACGCCGGTCACCACAGTTGCTTCCATGAACGCTCCCACACCTGAGATGGCATTCCCTCCACACGCTATTTTTCCTCCGTGCTTTAATCCATTAGCGAGTTTTTCCAGTACTTCATCGCGGTGTGCTTCGTGTACTAAGCTACCTATTCGAACGCCTTCCGACATCCCAGTCCCTACTTTCCACTTTCCAACTTCTGCAACAACTGCGTCAACCAATTCATCATGTATATCTTCATGAACGATTAGCCTAGAGCCAGCCCAACACATCTGACCTGCATTCATGAAGATACCAAAGCATATTGCCTTAGCAGCATATTTTAGATTAGCATCGGGGAATACGATATTGGCACCCTTACCACCAAGTTCCAAAGTTACTGGAGTTAGGTTATCGCTAGCTTTTGCCATTACCATTTTACCGGTAGGAACTCCTCCAGTCAGTACGATGCCGTCTACTCCTTTATGACCTGCAAGTGCATCTCCAATCAATCCACCTGAGCCGGTAATTACTTGCAAGACTCCCGATGGAAGGCCGACTTCAGCCTCATCAATTTTCCGCATCCAAGTGATTAATGAGAGTGGAGTCCATGAGGCTGGTTTAGCGATTACCGTACAGCCTGCAGCAAGGGCAGGAGCAATTGAACGAAGAGCTAATTGGAGCGGGAAATTCCATGGGACGATGTGAGCAGTTACGCCGATTGGTTGGCGTAAAGTGTAGTTCAAACGGTTACCGGGAACTGGAATAGTGCTTCCTTCTATCTTGTCTGTTAAGCCGGCAAAATACTCTAAGGTCCAGGCACCGTAACGGATTTCCGATAGTGCTTCTCTGAAGGTTTTACCATTATTCTCTGATTCAATTTTCGCTAATTCTTTGGCCGCACTGTAGGTTGCTGCCGCCATTTTGTTCAGTATTCTCCCTCTTTGAGCAGGATCCATATTTTTCCATTCAGAGCTTTGTAAAGCTGCTCTCGATGCCTCAACACTTCGGTTTACATCGCTAACGGTTGCTTTTGGAACCGTGGCAATGGAATCACCTGTTGCTGGATTAATCGCTTGGCTAACATCTCCATTTTCAGAGTCTGTCCACACCCCCGCAATATACATTTTTTCTGCGCTCATAATCCTCCCAATAAGTTTCTATTGAAAGGTGTTCGCTCGTATTTTTTACACTTTAATCACTAGAATTTACTATTTTTAACATGATAAGTATAATTGACAGTTCGCCATACATCTGCCATGGCTCGAACAGTTGGTATCGCTGGAACCACTGCCAAGACCATTGCTAATAAGCCTCCTCGGTTACTAATCATTGCCGGAGCAACCGGTACTGGAAAATCTACAGTCGCCATGAAAATTGGTGCAAAAAGTAACTTTGCGAGACTCATCTCGACCGATGCAATAAGAGAGATATTACGTTCAACTGATGAAACACAAATCGATTCTGCTCTTCATCGCTCATCCTTTTCGATTGGCGAATCAAATGATGCAATAATCGATTGGGTTGAAACTTGCCAGGCCGTTGAAAGAGGCATCGAGGTAACAATAAATCGAGCCATGCGAGAAGGTATTGATTTGCTATTGGAGGGTGTTCATATTATTCCTAGTGACCGCTTGATACGTAGTTGGATCGACTCTGGCGGTATAGCAGTGGGGATAATCATGGTAGTAAGTGACGAAGATAAACACAAATCAATGATAAAGTCACGTGATGCTCATTCGTTTAGAAGATATGACAGATATATCGCTAACTTTGAGAGAATTCGAAGGATACAAGATGGTTTAGTTGAGCGCTCTAAAATTGCTTCATGGCCTGTAGTAGACATTTCTAAGGTTACCAGTGATCAAGAAAAAATCGAACATTACCTTGATTTAGCGTGGAACCAGCAGCAATCTTAGGCATTTATTGTGAAAGATACCACGGTCTCTAGCGTTGAAGAATCATCAGTAACCCCTAACTCAAGCGATATTTCCATAGTTGAGGGATTCATTTCGATGACGGTAATGTTTAGCATCTTGACCTCTACGCCTCTAATCTCACCGTGATGTAGCAAATCATCATGGACACTAGACATTGCTAATTCTGTAGCGTCAATTCTATCCATCCCATTTGTGACCCATATCTCAGTACGATTTTCAGTCAATGATGGAAGGACATCCATCACCTCTTTTGTAGTCTCAATTACCGAGTCCGCATTTGGCTCATGTGCCGAGGTTAAACCTGCCACTTTGACACTGAAAACTGCCATAGACAATAGGGAAAGAAGTAATACAACTCCAGTTGCTAGTAACATTTGTGCTTTATCGTCACTGGCCCGGCTGGCATTGTTCATCAGGCACCACCTCCGATATTCCATAATGTCAAACTAATCGTCCACAAATCATCTCCATCGGTTACCAATTGATGGACGGTCACAGTATTACCTGAAGGGGTGCCAACCAAACCATATGGACTTGAAGTTGCACTATTTTTTGCCAACCAGCAATTAGCCTCCTTTCCAGTCATTAAGGCATCCTGCAAGAGAACACATGCCCCATCATAGTCTGAATTTGATAATAACTCTGTTAATCGATTTCCTTGTAAAACTTCAGCCTCCAAGCCAAGTCCATACTGAAAAACTGATTCACCAGCTGCTTCTAAACTTGCATCATGAGCTACTGACCTTGAATCTGGGACATCTATCCTAATTATGAATGTCGCAGACATAAAGAATAGCCAAAACAAGGTCAACATTTCAAGAATATGAATTTGGGCATTCTCTTCATTACGCAGGTAATCATCCCCTCAAATTATTGGTGATGGTACATAACCCCCACCCGATGGATTCAAACCAACTGTATATGTTGAATCTGAAGTTACAATCAATTGAGAAAAAGCATGGCTTGATTCACCTATCAAGTCCGGACTGAAAACGAGTAAGTTAAACGCCAATAAGGCTGCTATAATCATCATTCCCGAATGTTTGAAACCTGCCGAAAAACGTCCGTTTTGCATCAACCCTGCCATTGCACCGTTCCCTAGTGCTTGCATCGTTACACCGTAGTAAAACACAGTAACGAAAAACAACGGATCTATTGCCCTAATTGTCATGTTACCGATATTAGCGCCACCGGTATCTCCACTACCTTCATCACCAGAATTAGATTTTGCAATGGCTGGAATAAATATCTTACCAAGCAGCGTAATTACCCCGAGGAAAACGAAATACGAAGTCCAAATTACTGCAATATACGAACCAATGGCTCGGTTTCTCTCTCCTTCCAAGAACTTTATTTCTCGAGAGTCATTTGCCGCTGTTACCAAGATATCAGAAATCTTGCCGCCCGCTCTGTCTGCTTCAGCAATCAAAGTAATAGCACGCTTTACCAGTGGAGTACCAACTCGCTCGGAAAATTGTTTGATAACGTCACTGAACTTAATTCCCCAACTTAGCTGATCTGACATTTTCTTAACTTCATCATTCAAAGCACCATATTCTGACTTTACCAAGGTCTGGACTGCTACAGTCATGGAGAGACCGCCTTTCCAATACTCTGCCATATCTCTTAGGAAATCGGGGAACTTCTCCTCTATCTCATTCTTCCTTTTCTCTACTCTTTCCCAGTAAAAGGAAGCAGGATATAACAGAAAGAAAAAGGTCAATCCAAAGAAGTTTAGAAAAATCATTGGCCTAAGGTCGAATGGCCCAATCTCAACCTTTGGGCCAAGCCAGTATGACTTATTGTTCATGTTTGTTGGAATACCATCATAAAAGTCTACAGTTAAATCAAACTCTGCAGAATTTAATCGCTTTCCATCTTCATCAGAAAATATCGCAACTTCATAGCCGCGATCTGGCTCTATATTGTCAATCCTAATTTCACAAACATCACTGTCCTTACCTGTAGTACCGGTAAATGTCCCATCCGGCAACACATTGAGGTTCGAATCTCTAATTACCACAGTATATAGCGTAGCAGACGCTGCTTCAACATTACACTTCAAAGACAATGGCTGCTCAATCACGACATTACCCCTAACTTGATCTGGCATCCCGGGTACGTCGAAAGATTTGGCCTTCGACTTGAAATTGGTCCAAGGCCTTTCAGACCATTCTAGTTGGTCTGGGTGGTCTTGTAGAATTGCACAAGATTCGTTCGCTTGGTAAGACGGTTTGATACTACCGCTAAATTCTGCGGAATAATCCGTTCCTAAATCATCCTGAGCGGTCGCTCCACAGTAAACATTGGTGAACATTGGTTCCCCGTTTGCCGTTGGAATAAAGCCCGAGTTTGTAATCCACATTATCCCTGAAGACAGACCGAGTATCACGGAAAAAAATATGATGATATACAAATTTTTCAAAGTTCTATCATCTTTAGGAAGATCCAGTTCAACAACTAGTTTCTTCTTTCTCTTCCGAGCCATGATATCAACTCACATTTCTTGTTCTTTGCTGCTTGTATATACCAATACGGCATAAGCAAGATGAATCATTGGAATGAAGAGAAGAACAATGCCATACAACATACCTTCAGACATCTGGGCTCCTGAACCAGAAACCCAGAACATAATGACTAACATGACAATTAAAAACAGTGGCATTGCAACAGCTACAACTATGTAGGATTCAGCCAGTAAAGCGATAGATTCCAAGAATTGTTGTAGCCTAGTCCGGTTCTCTCTCATGTAATGCTCAGCACGATTTAAGAAATATAATTTCAAATGACCCCCAGAACTCAAAGTACCAACCATCCCTTGGAAAAACTCGGTTAGCCAAACCGATGCAGCCCTATCAACACTAAGTTTGATCGCCGTAATCAAATCATAACCTAGCAGAGTTACATCTCGATAGATTAAACCTGCATCTTCAGATACATCACCGTAAATATCCTTATTCATTGCTAACGAACGAAAAATCTTGGCTGGTGTTGCATTAGCAGCAGACATTGCAGCAGTGTAAGATGCCGCATAAGGAAGGTACTTTTCGATTTGAGCACCTCTTCTAGTGGCTTCACGTTTCGCTCCACCACGAACCAATAAGAATCCAGCATACGGAACTATTGCACCCAAGAGTACTACGATAAAAAATTTGAGTGGCGCAGGGAATATTCGTGTTGCATATTCTGGGCAGCCGTTACCGGGTTTTGATTTGTCGACAAGTTCTGGCTCCCAGTATTCCCAATCAAGACAAGGGTTGATAGTTGCAGGATCTTGCAGGCTCTCCCAAAACGCGATTACGCCAATCTCTGGCATATAGAAAATTCCGATTATTCCCCAACTACCGATGGCGATTGCAAGTGATGTGAAGATGACTGTCGAAAGATAAACCTCCGGCATAATTCCCATCGAACCTTTGACCAAATTTTCGGACAGCGCTACGTCTCTGCGAGCCCTCTTTTTCAAGACTCTTCCAAGAATCCTATTACAGAATCTCTGCCACGCTGTAAGTTCCATTCGTATCCATCCCATCAACGTAGTCCGTCAACTCGAGCAAGAATTTCGTTAGGACGTACATAATACTCTGTAACAATTTGTGAAACTTGGTCTGCTTTCCTAATATCGTTAAGCACCATCCATTCTAGGATTCTTTTTCGGGTTCTCAATTCTCTTCTCATATCATCTTGTGAATAGTTTAGTTTCACCATGATTTTCTCTAAGACGTAAGATTTACCACTGAAAATAAAGTCATCAGAAGTTACATCCCAACGGAATACTTCATTTGTGATGACCTCTAAAGAATTGGGATCAATTCCAACTATCTCGACAAGTTGCTTCGTCCTTCTTACACGCTTTCCATTAATTCTAGTTTGAATCTGAATAGAGCACGCTTCTAGAGCTGGCAGAAGGACTCGAGGAATATCAATTGGTTTATTCTCCAGCCGGTGAACCAATGATGGTACTGAGTCTGCGTGCACTGTTGAATATGCACAGTGTCCTGTCGCCATTGCTTGGAAAAGGACATACGCTTCTGCACCACGAATTTCGCCCACAATGATATATTCTGGTCGTTCTCTGAGTGCCGCTTTCAATAACTCGAATTCCCCAATCACGCCTTCGGTTGACTCGCCACCAAATCCTTGCCGCGTCAACCCTGGCACCCAGTTTGGTTGAGGTATGTTTACTTCTCTTGTAGATTCAATTGATACAATCTTCATCTGCCAAGGAATAAAAATACACATTGCGTTCAATGTAGTTGTTTTTCCAGACGCAGTACCACCAACAAACAGCATGGGAACCTCATTTTGGAAAGCTATCCATAGATAGGATACCATTAGTGAGGACATTGTTCTAAATGCGATAATATCTGCTGGGGAGAATGGGTCATCTTTGAATCGACGAATACAAAACGATGAACCTCTGGTTGATACTTCGTGCCCTAGTTTCATTACAATTCTCGAACCATCCATGAGTGTAGCGTCCAACAGTGGATCGGCAACTGAAATATGTTTGCCACATCTTTGTGCTAGTTTGATGACATATGATTCTAGTTCATCGTCTGTTTTCCAAATACAGGTGGTTTCCACAGATTCGAACTTGCGGTGATAAGCAAAAATTGGCACATTTGTGCCATCGAGAGATATATCTTCGACGTTTGCGTCATTCATTAGAACATCCATCTGGCCATAACCGATTAGGTCTCTCTTTAGGTAATAGAATATTTTAGATTTAGACTTTTTATTAATTTTCATGCCGTATGACTTGATTACCTTGTCCATTGCAGTTCTTAGATACGCCTCAGGGTTCGCATCTATCTCATCTATATTGGCGGTTAAAGAGCGAATAAAAATATCCATTATCTCTTCTCGGTATTGCTCTTCTTTCTTTGTCATAGGTGGTTCAATTATTTGGTAAATGATGTTTAGTGTTGCTTTATCACGGACAACTCTGGCAAATGCGTGAGGGGGCATAACTGGATATTTGTCGAGTTCGTCATACTGTGCTCTTTGCTGTGCGCGCTGTCGTTTTCTTGAATCTCCGCGCTTGCCACGTTTTCTCGCCAAACCATAACCCCCTGCCGATGCAATCTATGACATGCATTGGATAACTATAACACTTCGGTGAATCAGAGGCTAAAAATGACTACACTAACCACCTATTTTCGTCTTCAACTATTATTTCTTGTGAACTCTTCAAGCCAGTTATTTGCTGCTTTGACTAAATCTTCCAAAGAGGACTCATTATTCAATGAGAAATCCGCATTTTCGATAAGGCTATACAATCCCCATCCTGCTTCTCTTTCCTCCCTTATCTGAAATTGTTCTCTGTCTCCATCCTCTAAACGACCTCTTTTCTGAGTTCTTTGAAACCTAAGTTCCGGATTTGCAGTGATTGCAATGCTACTGAAATTCGGCTTCCATCTAGAATTAAAAATTTCATATTCTGCGCTGCCACGCATCCCCTCAATAAGTACAAGCGGATTTGTCTTCATTAATTCAGTGACTTCATCCGCAAGCCTAACTGCGAGTATATCTTCACCGTATTTGGCTCTTAGATCAGCTGCGATCTCGCCATATATGGTTGGGCCGCCTTCTATTCCGCGCGCCTTGACCTCAGCGCGTATCATATCACCCATGGATCTAACGGGAATACCATTAGCAGCAATAATATCAGCGAACTCACCTTTTCCGGAACCCGGCATTCCGCATACTGCAACTGCATGACCCATAGTATTGCCTGATGTTGGCAACACATCAAAGTACCTGTTAATCAAAAACTAAGACATTTTGTTCAAGGTAAATTAATTGTTAAATTCAGCGGCCCCCCAACGTCTGTCCATAAGTTTCCAAAGGACTGCCGAGGCAAATAACAAGAAACCAGAAATCGCTAGCATGCCAACATAGCCTTGTCTAACCATTGTCTCATCATACATGCCGGCGGTTGCCGCTAAACCGTCTTGTGATGCACGCTCCCACCAGTTNCCATACAAGGATACATCCCCTTGTGTGAATGATAGCAAGAATAATCCAAGTAATGGCAGAACGGTGCCTACCCAAAACCAAATCATAATCGATGCATCGAAGATGGCTTTGTTTGGCCGCAATCCCATTAAAAATGCTGTCAGTGCGACAATGTAGATTGAATTGGCAAACATCACCACTATGCTTGTCGGAAGAGCTGCCCACTCATTTAACCTCCAAGCCATTAGGATGATGAAAATTAATGATATCCATGAGGTTATCAAAAAATATACCAATACTTTTGATCTGATTAACTGAGGCACTCTAACAGGCAACCCGTTCATGAACTCAGGAGAATCTAGTATAGTCAACCATGAGTAAAAGTTGAAACCAAAAAACCCTAAAAATGGAGCATAGGACAGCAGATTAATTGGTATTGGTGCTTCAGCGAAATCAATTAACCAAGCCATTCCAAGCAGTACTGCTAACGGAATTGTGTATGATACGACCATTTTCTTGATTGAACCAGACCTAAACAAATCGACAAATTCTTTTGCCACAATCAGTCTGATTTCACCCCGTCCTAAGAAGGATAATTTATCATAAGTNGGCTTAAATAAATCGCCTTTTTCAACAACGCTAACTTCAAAGTCATCGATAATTAAAAGTGATGATAAATATCCCAAAAACAAACATAATCCAAAACCACTAACCCCGAATAACAAATTCTTGCTCGTTTGAATACTTAGACCAATCAAGATTGCTTCTAGGTCAAATACCCCTACTCCGATAATTATTCCAATAAGGATAACAACCAGTGGGCCAAAAATAGTGAACGGTCTTCCTCTCATCCAAAGAGCTGAAGCTAGAAATGATAGAGCTAAGCCTTGCGCAAGTGTGACGACCATGGCAAACCACGTCCATGGTAAACTGGAATACTTTAGTGGAGTGGTTATATTAAAAAAGGTATCAAGGCCCTTACCAAGACCCATGCCAACNATGATGGGCGATAGGATTAACAAAACATAGAATACTAAATCTTTAACGAAGTATGCAAAATGTGCCATTGAGTTCGGCAGAGGTTGTAACGCAGGCGATGCTAACAAGTGATTCTTTGTGGCTGTTCTTCTAACCAGCGCATCTCTACCCATGAAGGCGAATGTTCCCATTCCTAGACTGAACATCAAGAGCGGCAGGTGAAGGGCAAAACGTAATTCTTGCCATGTGAAACTGTTCGCCTCTGTATCAGTTGTTTGGGCTGCAGAATCTCCTACCAGAAATTGTAAGCCAACGGTTGACACCATTGTTACTAATGCAAGTAGCATGGGAAATAGTACCATTTGTCTAGCTTTGGCAAATTCAACATTTTTGCGAAATTCCTCCTTAAACATCACGCTAAATGTAGCTCTGAATGATGACATACCTCTTAGGGGGGTCAGAAGAAGTTGCCCTCCTGTGTGAGTGCCTAATCCGTTTTCTGAGATGGAACGGTCAAGCTCGTCCCATTCTCTGGACATTATTTGGGCACCTGGCAAAATTATTCCTCCTCGGTTACCTCTTGTTCGACTAATTTCTCGACATCTTTAATCGATTTACCCACAAGGCGAATAAACACATCTTCGAGTGTTTCTTCCGCATTTTGCTTCAAGCCNCTNACTGTCCCTGCTGCAAGCACCTTGCCATCATTGATTATCGCCATTCTGTTACACATCCGCTCAGCCATTTCAAGAACATGTGAGCAAAGAAAAATTGTCCCACCATTTTTCACATGCTCTAGCAACCATTCACGGCATTTTCTTTGATATATTGGATCTAAATTGGCAAATGGTTCGTCTAGAAACAATAACTTGGGCTTGTGGATGAAAGCTGATGCCAGCATTACTTTTTGGCGCTGGCCTTTTGACAAATCCTTACACATTGTATTCCTCTTCTCCTCGAGGCCAAACCAATCCAACCAGTATTCCACCTCATTGTCACTGTTATCGAGGTCTCGTAATTTGGCAACAAATTGTAAAAATTCTACCGGCGTCAAGTAAGAAGGAGGAGACTCCGATTCAGGAACAATCCCGATGTTGGCTTTGACTTTTTGAGGCGATTTTGTAGCATTAATCCCCAGTACCTCGATTTGCCCTTTACTCGGCTTTAGTTGTCCCGTTAGTAGTTTAATGAATGTCGATTTACCTGCTCCATTTGGACCGAAGACTCCAAAAAATTCTCCAGAATGTACCTCGACATTCAGTGGATGCAGAGCAATAAAGTCACCATACTTCTTTGCCATATCAACCGCTTTGACCAATGGCGCACTATCACCCATGATTCTTCCTATCTGTTCTATTCTATGTATTATTGGATAGAACCACAATCGGATAAATCATGAAGTTGATTGTCGTAGCATGGCCATGGACGAGCCATCCACATCTGTATTGACAGTGGAAAAAATTCCAATAATTGATGAATCAATAGGTGGATACATAGCAAAAGCGACAATAAACCGACCAAATAAGTTGAATGCGTTGAATTCAGATGTTATGGATTCCTTGAAAAATTTCTGCGCTTGGGTTGAAAACAATAAGACCGTAAGATGTGTTATTATCGCAGGGGCCAAACCATTACCTGCAGAAGAAGGAAAGCGGGCAAAACCTAATGCTTTTGTTGCCGGAGCAGATATCTCAGAGTTTGTCGGGATGGATAGCGTTGCGACCAAAGTCAAGTTTACCGACAATGCAGTAGAAGCATTATGGAAATTAACCAAACCGACGATAGCAATGGTTGACGGTTTTGCTTTGGGAGGCGGATGTGAAGTAGCATGCTCTTGCGACATTAGAATCGCTTCTGAACGAGCTAAATTCGGAACTCCTGAAATCAATCTTGGGTTGATTCCTGGCTATGGCGCAACGCAGCGTTTAGCCAAGCTGATCGGTTATGGTAAAACCCTCGAAATGGTCATGACTGGAGAGATGATTGACGCACATGAGGCTAAATCAATTGGTCTAGTTAACCACGTATGTTTATCTGATGAGTTAGAAGATTTCACGTTAGCCATGGCAAACAAAATCGCCAATAAATCAGTCTTCACTCTTGCTGCGGCAAAGCGGACGATTAAGGCCTCATTGAACAATAGTTTGGATGCGGGTGTGGCGATTGAAGCAGAAGAGTTTGCGAAATTATTTGACAGCAAAGATAAGGAAGAGGGGGTAAAAGCCTTCATGGAAAGAAGCACACCAAAATGGCAAGATATGTGAAACTACCACTCAATCCTCATCCATCTGTAACTTCATTGCTGCAAGAGCATCACTCGCATTGGGTAATGGCGGTAATGGTAGATTACCATCTGGCAGAGGAGGAAGGGGCATGCCATCAAGGCTGGGTAATTCAAGCGACTTTGGCTTCTTTTCAACCTCTTCGAACCCAGAGTCTAATGGAGTTCTTAATTTGAGAATTGTGCCTTCGTCAAGACGGATGAAAGTAGCCCCATATACGTGTCCAGCCTCGGGCTTTTGAGGTTCATCTAAAACATTCATTCCGTGCTCGGGGTTTTGTAACACTGCGACAATGTCCTCGCCTTCATTGTGTTCCTCCCACATTCGCACCGTTGAGGCTCTGATTTCTGCGAGTTGATTGCGTCTGCGCTTTTCAATTCGTTGCCTAATTTCTTGATGTTTGACTCGACGATTAGATACTGTCATTTCAATATCAGCATCTTCTATTGATTCAGGGCTAACCTCAACCACATATTCATCTGCTTTGTGCAGGTTTTCAGGAGTTGCTTCGATTGTAACAACCTGTTCAAACTCTTCATCTGAATCAGCATCCTGCTGGTTAGCAGCTTGTATTTTCGCCAGTTTTCTTTCTCGTAAAGATACCCCATCTAGATTGTCGTCTGCCGTTACTGGCGATGGAATATCTGTGTCAGAACTGCCTTCCTCCTCAGTCTCATCTGTGGTTAATTCCGGTACTGTGCCGGCCGGCTGTGGAGTACCAATTTGTGTTTTCGGCTTAACACCCCGGCCACCAAGTAAAACCCAAACTAGTGTAGCACCAAAAGTAATCCCAATGAGTGACCAAGAACCATTATCGGAAAGACTTGAGGCCGAGGTAAGATAGAAAATCCCCGCACTTGCAGCGACAAGTCCACAAAGCGTTCTAAAAAATCCCATGTCCCTCACTCTCAGCCAATTGGTTCTAATTTATCATGCTGATGGCAACTGGCTAAACAAGTTTTGTAGTGCCCTGCTTCGATGGCTAAAGTTATTCTTGGTCTCCAAGTCTACCGCACCAAAGGTTTTGCCATGAGTACTATATTCACCATAGTTTCCTGCATCGAGAGGCTGCATATCTTGATCTAAATCGTAGGGAATGAATATTGGATCAAAGCCAAAGCCATTACCCATCATCGGTTCAACAGCTATGTGGCCGGGACAAATTCCTGCTCCGACGATAATTTCACCATTACACCACATTACTGCAACTGCTTTGAAATGAGCTGCTCTAAGACTGGCGCTCGAAACAGGGTCCTCAGTTTCCAAATGGTTGAGCAACCTAATTATGCCTAAATTGCCGATTGTAGAATGCACATAAGAGGAATAAACTCCGGGGAATCCATCGAGTGCGGAAACAAACAATCCAGCATCTTCTACCAGTATCATATCCCCATCACTGAATGCATCTGGCAGATGGTTCAGGGCTTGATTTATCTTCGATTCTGCAACAATCTCTAGTGTTGTCGCTTGAGGCTCATATAATTGATCACTTTCAACAACTAATTGTCTAACTGTGTAGCCAAGCTCGGACAGATGATTATCTACTTCCGCAAGTTTTCCAACGTTGCCGGTCAAGAACCAAACTACTGGGCTCATGGTAAGGCGATAGCGTTTGAGTTATCATGTCTATCGATAAAATGTCATTGTTGGGTTTTTTTTATAAGATGATTTAACACATAGAACTCTCACGAGAAAATGTGTATCAGCAAGTAGCCTTAGTTGCCGTTGGCGGTGCAATCGGTGCGGTTTTACGATATGGCGCGGGAAGTATATTTGAAATTGGTAACTGGCCAACTTCTACATTTATCGTGAATATCGTTGGATCTTTTGCTTTAGGAATTCTCGTAGTTTTAGCGATTAACCAGGGTTATTCAGACGATGTTTTGCTGTTCTTTGGAACCGGATTTCTTGGATCATTTACCACTATGTCTACATTCTCGGTCGAGACTATTACAATGTTTAAGGATGGGAGTGTCTTACTAGCATTAGGATATGCAGCCCTTACATTCATTACTTGTATATTGTTTGCTTTTTTTGGTTATGAATTGGGCGATAAGTTAGAAATAGGCTAACCATTGCATTAGTTTAATAACATCTAGCATCAACGTCAAACCGTAAGGCAGGCTTTACAAAAAATTTAGTTTGCCCTAAGAGTTGGTAACATGAGTGAGTTGATAAATAAAATGAATGCTGCGCTTGGCTGGGAATTAAGAGCGATAAATATGTACGCACATTATTCTGCAAATGTCAAAGGAATTAATCGATTACAGTTATCACCTATGTTCAACACTGAAATGACTGAGTCGATAGAACATGCAGATATTGTCCGCAAAGGAATTGTTCAATTGGGTGGAATTCCAGTTACTGAAAGAAATACACATCCAATCACTCACACCACGGATTATGTTGAAATGTTAAATTACGCACTTGAGACTGAAATCAAAGCGTCTGAAGTCTATGCTGAGTTACTACCATTGATTGACACAACTGATGATTTGTACGATTCTATTGAACAAATCTATCTCTCGGAGCTAAAAAGCGTAGAAGAAATGCGATTATTAGTAGGCTAAACTATCCGTGATATCTCACCCTTGACCTTACATCGTCAAGACGTTTCAGAACTTCTTTTGCCGCGGGCGGTCTACCCCCGGATAGTTCTATTGTTGGGCCTTGATCATCATCACAGTGCTGATATCCTGCTAAGAATACATCAATAGCATTGTCAATATTTGGATGGGATGCTCCTAAAATCTCATCCATAACATGTAAATCAATGCCAAATCGTTCCACTTCATACTCCACTGCGGACAATCCGAAGTCAATCAAACCGGCGTTTGAATCTTGATCGATTAAGATGTTATTTGTTGACAAATCGCCGTGCGTAACTGCTAACCTATGTAGCCTTCTGACAGCGACTCCTGTATTAAACAGTGCACTGTCAATTTGTTGCTTTGTTAATGAATGATCCCGTAGAACCTCAATCAGCGGCCTACCAACCATTTTCTCCATTATTATGCGACCATTCACCAAATCGACATCCCAAATTGCAGGTACTGGTTGTCCAGCGCCCTTTAACCGCATTAAGATCCTAGCCTCGCTAAGCATCCTCCGATAACCTAAGCGTTTCTCTAGGTCGGGATGGCGCCAGGCGCGATTGCGCCGTAACTTCATAACCGCTGGCTTGCCCATCCACTGACCAGACCAAACTTCTGCTTCAGCACCCAGATGAAGCCTAGCATCCGACACGAAGACCATGATAATGCCTTGATGCTCTCATTTATTTACATCACGGAATCACAATTCTTGAAAAGGTGTATCTGTTCGGTTAGATGAAGCACATGACTATTACTCTGCCAATGTGTTCCATTGATTTTATGGACACATCCATGTCTCCTGAAGAAAAAGCAATTGCTGACAGGATTTCTGAACTTCGACAAATACTGGGATCAAGATTAATGATTTTGGGACATCACTACCAGAGAGATAGCATAGTAATGCATGCAGACTTCATCGGTGATTCATTTATGTTAAGCCAAAAAGCGGCGGATTCTGACGCAGAATATATTGTATTCTGTGGCGTCCATTTCATGGCTGAATCAGCCGATATTTTAACCGATAACAATCAATCTGTTATTCTGCCGAATCTGCGAGCTGGTTGCTCAATGGCAGATATGGCCACTCTTCCGGATGTTGAGAGTGCGTGGACTGAGATTCTTGTGGAAACTGGATTGAGCGATCCAATAAATCGCCAGTCTCCTGGTGAGATTCCAAATGATGAGGAATCATATTTAATCCCAGTTACATACATGAATAGTAGTGCGGATTTGAAAGATTTTGTTGGTCGACACGGAGGGATTGTTTGTACCTCTTCAAATGCAACTGGAATCCTTAACTGGGCTTTTGATAGAGCTGGTCCCGATGGTGCCGTGTTGTTTTTTCCCGATCAACACCTTGGAAGAAACACTGGCCTCGCGATGGGTATTACAGAAGATAAAATGCCCACCTGGGTGCCAAAGATTGGCTCTGATAGAGATTTGAAAGGCGCTAAAATTATTCTGTGGCACGGGTTCTGTTCGGTACACAAGAGATTTACGGTAGAACAAGTAAGCCTATTCAGACAAAAGTACCCCGACGGACTAGTTGTTGTACATCCCGAGTGCCCCAAAGAAACTGTTGAGGTCAGCGATGCAAGCGGTTCTACTCAATTCATCAAAAATTATGTTGAGAATTTGCCAAGTGGTAGCAAAGTTGCAATAGGTACTGAAATAAATATGGTCGCTAGATTAGCTGATTCTCTCCCTGACAAACATATCGAATGTCTTGATGATAAAATCTGTCCGTGTTCAACAATGTATATGATTCATCCTGCTTATCTGATGGATGTTTTAGAGAAATTAGTTGAAGGAGAAATTCCCAACCAAATCATAGTTCCACAAGACGTACAACAGGGTTCACTTCTTGCCCTCGAGCGAATGTTGAGTATCAAGAAATAAATTATTCAGTTGCAGGATAAATCAATAATGATTTGGCTTCATTCTGTTTTTGATTAATATAAACAAACACCAACAAGATACCAACTATTGAAGCGATTTGTAAAACGGTGTTGGAGTAAGGCTTCAATTCGGGCTCCCAAGAATGAACTTGAATAAGAACGGAGTCTCCTGATTGTTCTAAGTAGATTAGATGGTCTTCAAGAACAATTGGTCCCCATTGCTCTACCTCATCTGCAGTCAAAACATGGGTGAAGTTATCTGTCAAAGACATATACAAAATTTCCCCATCATAATATTCTTCTATCGGACTAGTTGGATTGAGATGGTCTTTCATTACCCAAGCAACTACGCCCTCTCTTATGGATGGGTCATACGACGAATACTTACTATCCCCCAACAATCTCTGCTGCCCCGTAACTCGGTCAACCAACACCAACCTATCCACTGATGATACGTTGACATTTACCAAGAGATTGGTCCGATCAAAAACTAGATCAATGATTGTTGCATTTTCCATATCAACCGGAGTGCCCCAATCTGCAAGGACTTGCTCATCTTCCTCATTAGCAGATGCGTTGATTGTATATGTTAGTGAGCCATCTAATTCCAAATTACTAACATACACTTTAGACGGTTCATCTTCCAACAAAAAAGCAAAATCATTACCATTGCACCTGACAAACGAAATTCGATCTTTTTCAATATCTAAATCAATAATTCCTCCACCTATGTATTCGGCAGACAGTTCACCATTTGATAAAGTCATTAAAACATAATCATCTCCTACTTTGCATAACTCCACATGGTGGATATTTTGTACTGACTTTTGGAAGTAAATTACATCTGGTTGCGCAATATCAACTACGTAGATTACACTGCTGTTGGCCATCGCTAATTTATCCCCAGTTATTTCATATTTCGAATCTATGGTAAGATCCGGTTGTATTACTTCTATTCCATCAGTATCTAATTCTGATAAATCATATAATTTCAATAATCTACCATCTTCAGAAGTATTGTCAATAGTTGCAAGCCAACCATCTGCACCTGCAGCACCATCTGGTGCTTCGACACCCTTAGCAGACAACGACTGATGAGTAAGATCCCAAGTAATCACAGAAGCAACTATCAAAATTACTATCACTGATAAAACTCCGGTTTCACGGGAAGTCGGCCTTACGAACCTTTGCGTNGATTTACTTATTTTATCGATAATATAATTGTAGGACTTTCTTGGATTTGTTATAAGAGTAACCAATCTGGAGTTAATGGTCCTCTCATCAAAAACATTCCAAATGGGCTTCGATGTTTTGTCTGCCAAATTTACCGCGACTGATGCGACGATCATTCCACCTGCAATATCTAAAATCCAGTGTATACCAAGATAGACAATTGTGAAAACAGTAAGTATCACATAGGCAAATACTATTTTGCGATACAAGGCCCACCTCTCATCATGGTCAAAGCGTTTGATACACAACCATACGGCATAAGGTATGCCAATATGTAAGGACGGCATACAATTGGTGAATGGGTCAATTCTGCGAAACCAATCTGATATTTCAGGATTCAAAGAATATGCTAGGGTCTCCATCTCTGGTATGTAGGCTCCGGTAACTCTGACATTGAAGAATAGGTAAAACGGTACCGCAAGGATATAGACCCAAGCAATTGTTAAGGTGATTCTATCAGCCATCCAGCGGTCATCAAAATAAGCAAAATAGAACACAGAAACATAGCATATGAACATAAATCCTGCAACGTAGAAATGAGTCAAAATTACAGTCAACCACTCCGCTTCAAAAAACTGTTGAACATGCAGGACTAGGTTTCCCTCAATTGCGTAAATCCACGGCGTCATGTCAAGTCCTGTACTGGCCATCAATATCCTGTCAACCTCATCCAAGCCATCTTTAGCGTTATAAATCATCAGTAGAATTAGAACGTGTATCCAATACCGACGGAAAAAATCTACGAATGTAGTTAGCCTTAATTCCATCCATTTAGGCTTAAAAACGGGCAATAGAATAACACCAAGAGCAAGTGCACTAATCATCCAAGTGAGATATACTCCCTGCATAATCCGGCCACCCCAAAAAGGCGTCAAGACGATTATACATCAAACCCTCGCCTTCTACTAGGAAAAAATATCCTTTACTGAATTACCAAGCGCCATGGACGTAAGGACGCCCATCGTCTGGGTCTTGATTATTCGCTAACGCCCAAATTCTTTCGAAACGGTAAATGCCGCTTGAACATCCTTGAGTCCATTCAAATGCCAGTGCGTACTTCCCTACTGTGCGTACTTTTGGTTTTTCAGCTGGCATTGCCTCAACTTGTCGGCGAAGGGATTTACTTGATTCATCTTCATTTCTAAGTGGTGCGCATTTTGCACAAGGGCACGAATACCTAAGATCATCATAACTGATTGTGAATTCGCCGCCATCAGAATATGTCAGATCCATGTTCGTCTCATGGCGTTCTAATCTGGTTAATTCGGGCATTTCTGACATGTTTAATGCCTCAAATAATTTCTAAACTTTGGCTTTCTGATGTACCGATTTGAGATTGTATCGCCTCAACCACCTTAGCAAAAGCAACCGCTGAGGCACCATCTGGCTCACTAACTATTCTATGAACTCCATCATCTCCACCACGAACAAAACCAGGATCAAACGGTAATTCACCGAGGAATGGGACACCAAACTCCTCTGCTGTGGATTTGCCACCGCCTTGTTTGAATATATCTAATGTAACATTGAATTTACCATCTTCATCGGAAGTAATCTTGTGCTTCTTCCCGCCTGGTCCTGCTATCTCAAGGTTGATATCAGGACTTGTTGTTCCAGATATAGTGTATCCACTCATATTTTCTACAACACCCAAAACCGGAACTTTAAGGGATTCTGAGAAAGTAATCGATTTTCTACTGTCGAGCAAAGCAACATCCTGTGGAGTTGTTACAATAACCATGCCATCTATGTCTGGTAAGGATTGTGCCACTGTCAAGGGTTCGTCTGAAGTACCCGGCGGAAAATCAATAACCAAGTAATCTAACTCCCCCCATTCCACATCGCCAATAAATTGTTGGATTGCGCCAAGTTTGATTGGTCCACGCCACACAACCGGTGTATCCTCATCCTCAAGTAAAAATGCCATTGAGATTACTTTCACGCCAAGATGTCCTTGAGCTGGGTGGATTCTACCTTGCTCAACATGCAACCGCTTGCCATCCAACCCCATCATTTTCGGAACATTGGGGCCGGTTATATCGATATCGAGAATACCTACAGCATGGCCTTGCTGAGCGAGTGATAGCGCCAAACCAGTTGAAACTGTTGATTTACCAACGCCGCCTTTACCTGAAAGAACCATTATTTTATGCTTGATTTTTTTGCCAATCTCTTGCATTGCCATTTTACGTTTCATGTTAGCATAAGCACTTTCCATCTGCTTTTGCTGCTGAGCGCTTGGAGTCTCTGAGGACTCTACCTGCTTTGGGTCGTGGGTTGTTACCGGTGAATCGGCCATGAATTTACCAGATAATAATCCTACTTCAACCCATAGGTATCCCCAATACGACTTATGGTAGTAATATAGTGAATCAATATCGAAATTAATGGAAAAATGATCATTTCAAATCCGACTGACATATCATTATAAGCCCATCCAAGACCAATGCATAGTGGCACTGAAGCGATCATTCCAGTCTTGAACACATAGTCATATTGTTCGTCTTTAGATTCCAACAGCACACAAATTACTCCACAGCATAACGACATTACTGTGATAATGATTGCGACTGATTGAAATAAGAAATCTTGATTATTGGCGGCAAAATAAATGTGCAACACAAATAAGAAACCAAATAGCAACGCGTAGATGAAAAAGGTCTGATACTTTGCTAACATTGTTGTACCAGTCACCCGAACTAAAACACTGTGATAACTATGACTGTTTCTAAATAGGAATACTCTATATAATCTCATCTGCAGTATCTGCTCATGAGAATTTTATTTGTTTGTGTTGGTAACTCATGTCGGTCACAGATGGCAGAGGGAATCGCTAGACTACATGGCCATGAAGCTTATTCTGCTGGAACTGACCCCGCAGAAAAAATCTCGCAACATGCGCTTACAATCCTTGACAAAATGGGTCACAATCATTCCACTATGAAGCCTAAAAACCTAGCTCTGTTCAACCCTGACGATTTTGATATGGTAATTTCAATGGGTTGCGGCGTTCAATGTCCAAACATAAGGTTAGACGATGATTGGGAATTGGAAGACCCTGTTGGTCAATCATTCGAAGTTTTCGAGAAAACCGCCAAAGAAATAGAGCGTAGAATTATGCTTTTGGAATAACTATTCTTCTTCACTTACAGGTATGTCACCATGCCCGTTAAGTTCTATTTTTAGAACACTCACGGTACGATCTCTGCCATCTTGAGATGGTATAACCTCACTTTCACAACTAATCTCGCCGATAACAACCTCTTCTGGTAGGCCTTGAGCAATAATTCCGTTTCTGCGGCGGCAAACCTCTGCTACATCAACCGCTCTACCGATTGTTGCGCCGCGAGCAACTAATTCCAAGTTGCGGTCACCCGATTCCATTGCCATAACAACTGCTCTAACGTATGCGTGTAATGGCTTCTTGCCGATGAAAATTGTCCGTCTGTCCGTCATGCTTAACCCTAACATCCTATGAGCGTCCAACGGTTAAAGGTTACTTTTCCATTGTGGATGGGTTTGGTGCGAGCGCCGGGACTCGAACCCGGGTTCAGGCGTTGGCAACGCCCGGTGATAACCACTACACTACGCTCGCTGGGTAAGCATCCCACCTAACAGAGGTATAAACCGTTATCGGAGATATACTATTCAAATCCAAATCTGTCCTCGAAGTATTCCTTATCCTTGCCCTTACGCATCAAAAATAATACTGAACTGCCTGCAACGATGGCGAATCCAAGCAAAATGACTAACAAAACCGTAGTAGAAATTGAATCAGTGTCTAAACTAGGTAGAATACTGCTTTCTTCTTGAACAATGATGGACACCGGAGTAATGGGGGTTGCAACATCAAAACTATCTATCGCCTGTATTTGTATTTCATGTGTTCCCAAAGGAGTGCTTGAACGGAGAGATAATTCTACAGAAAATATTCCGTCACCGGGTGTTACATCGCCATTAATGCCGTTATCATTCATTGTTACCCAACCCGTTTGTGCGGCTAGTGGAGCGAAAACGCCCAGGTTGGCTCTTGCATTGGTTATTCCATCTGAATCGAAAATCGCTACCTCGAACACAACCGTAGTCGCTACATCTTGCCGAACCAATGTCATTAAATCCGGCAAGGAGAATGTTGGGGGTGAATTCTCGACTGTTATTGAGATGGGTATTGCTTCATCATCTGGTATGAAGTGTGGCCCGTAAGGATGGAGTTCTTCTCTATCGCCGTTCAGCCATAAATTAGTGACACCTACTTTCCCTAGACGGTCTACCGTTACGAACTTTAATTCCTGATCCCCGGGTGACATGCCCTCTGGCACTGTCATCATTGTTGTCCAAATTCCCGAGTTATCGGTCAACTCAAGTAATTCGCCGCCATATTCTCGTAAATCTAGACTGATATTAGCGACACCATGTCCATCATATGCTTCCAAATTAACCACCATATTGGTGCCTCTTGGACCTTGGTCTGGTGAAATCACCACATCAACTATCCTCGGTGCTTGATTAGTCACGATAATCTGACCTGTAGAAGCAGTTATCTCACCAAATGAGTCCCTAGCCTCAATATCAAGGGTGAAATTACCAACTTCCAAACCTGGAACTACAATTCTAGTAGTGAATTTGTCATCGCCGATTACTAAATCACCATCGACGCCTCGATCGTTCATTTCTACAACCATTCCACCGATCGGAGTCAGGTCTACAGTGACCTGTTCCAAATTCCAATCACCATCACTGACATCGGCAACCAAAGTTGCAACACTGCCGCCCTCGCAAACAACTAAACCCTCCAGTAATGATAGACTGGAAATCACCGGTGCTGAATTTTCTTCAGCGGTGACCACAGAGGGCGAGATTACTCTAGTCAAAATTTGAGTTTCAGTAAAATTAGCTAGATAACCATCTTCACCAAATGGAACAGATAGCACTCTAGATACACTAGAAATTAAGCCCTTCAATGGCCCCTCATCGATGATTGCTCCGTTAGCAGTTCCAGCCTCATTCCCCTCGTAAACACCGGACCATGTGACAACATGGAAATTGTGACCGTCTCTTGGGTCATTTGCTAACTCCTCTCCAGTTACCACCAAAGTTAAACCATCTTGCCCATCCAATCTTATTTTATCGCCTGGATTCATTGGTATCGGCATTAACCCAGTTTCTCTACTAATTGTCAAATTACCCAATGCTTCTTCATATTCTGGCGGCTCTGCGGTTTTTTCGATGGGACTTCTCTCTGGATATTCCTCTCCGCTAGAAGAATCCGCTCCCGTTTCCTCCCATACGAAACGAACCGTACGGTTTTCCCAATCAGAATATATTACTTGGTAATCCCATGTCTGGTTGTGGGTTGCGCCAATTCCTGCACCGTCGAAAAAGTTACCACCGTTTATCCCAGTCAGGTTAAACCAGGATTCCTCGTGAATGACATTTACCGGAAACTCAACTCCGGTCGCATTTGCCTGGACACCAGTAACTTCAATCCCTCTGACAACACCAAAGTCTCCCTGAACATCTCCAGTTATATCGCCATCAATGTGAACTTCATCAATCATCGTTATGCCTTGTTCAGTCTTGGTATGAAATTGATATATTGTTCCGTTTACGTCTATCGAGGATTCATTGTCGCTTTCTGAGAAACCAAATGTCCCTGAGCCAACAAACTCATCCAGCTGATTTGTCCGTATACCCTCAACCCAAGTCTCCTCGGAATTCAAAGTATTGAGATCAATATCTAGTCTCGTACCCTCATCAAGGATTATCATTTGCGCTATTGCCTCAAATCTTTGATCATAGTAACGTCTGACTCCATTTTCATCCCAAGTTTCAAAATAAAATACACCAATGTCTCCGTCGACGCTTGTAGAAGTATTCTCATCTTCTTCACTGGTTATGTTCAGTACCCCATTAGCATCTATTTTGAGTCGCTCGGAGATAACTTGGTTTATATTCGAACGATTTAATTCAGCATTGGTTACATCAACCAAAATATCGGTTGATAAGTCATCCTCAATAGCAACAACATGCAAAGTTCCCGAGCCGACTGCCTCAAAGACCTGCGATATTAACTGACCATTTACGATTGTTTCATTCTTCCAAATGGACTGTAATTCTAATGATAAGTTATTATTACCTACATCGGTTGTTTCAACAAACATTACGCTACCATTGCCTAATTCCCATGATTCTACCGTATTGCCTATTCTTTGTTGCCAACCCTGGCCAGTAAAATCGAGTTCAAATCCTTGTGGACCCAAAGAATTGTTGAATTTTTGTTCTAAATCCCATGTCGTCTCAAGCATAATCTCATGGTCATCCATTGGTTGATTCCAAGTGCCAATTACAAAATCTCGTTCAACCAGCATAGGATCTACCAGTTCGTGACCAGCGTAATGTGTAATAGTAACAGCAATTGAAACATGATCCCCCCACTCCAGGCTTGTATTGAGTTGAGTATCCAAGACTCTTAATCCATCGATTAAATTCCAAGACTGGAAAATTTCACTTGGTAAGATTTCCCCGTTTCTTTTATGCTCCACATCTATTGAGGCTTGGTAAGATTCAGCATCGGCAAACAATACTCGATATGAATGGGCGATTTCACCAAATTCATCAGCAACCCAGTGCGTGTTTATCTGTGGCTGAGGGGGTTGATTATTGGCGGAAGCAAATGACGAGAATAACGGCACCAGAATTAATAGAAGAACAAAACCAACCAGTCGCTGGGCTTTTGCCATGGGTGGAATGTGAACCCACTACTCTTCAATACTTGTGGAATAATGTTTAACAATAATCATTATTAAAATCAGGTTTTCATTGCCAAATGACAAGCGAAAAGCGAAAAAAACATGCTTTGAATCGCGTAATTGATGAAGGGTTGGCTCTTCGGATAGATGTAGGAGAGGGTTATTTGGCGCTCATTAACATCACATTACCTGACGGAACTGTCAATGAGTACTCCGCCGGCATTACTTGTTCCGAAGTGATAACTGATATTCTTGGTCGGAAAAATGGCTGTCTAGCTGCGCTAGTCGACGGAGATGAACGAGACATGTCTTACGAAATCCATGAATCTTGTCAAATTGAAGGCATTAAAGCCGAGTCTGAAGCTGGAATGCATATCCTCAGACACAGTGCTGCACATCTTCTTGCGCAGGCAGTGATGGAAATTTATCCTGATGCAAAACCAACGATTGGTCCGGCAATCGATAGAGGATTCTACTATGATTTTGCCATGGAGACGATCACTGAAAGTGACCTAAAACCAATTCAAAAGAAGATGCAGGAACTGGCCAGAAAAAATCTTACCGTCGAGCGAGTGGAACTCAATGACAATGATTTAAGAGAACACTTTGCGGCCAATCCTTACAAGATTGAAATTATTGATGACAAGATAGGTGAAGGAACTGGCTCAACAATCTACAAACAAGGAGATTGGTATGATTTATGCCTTGGACCTCACGTACAAAATACCGCGAAATTGATGTTTTGTAAACTGACCAGCGTTTCCTCTGCATACTGGCGAGGAGATCAAGATAGGGAACAATTGGTTCGTATATACGGAATTGTTGAACCAACAAAAGATGCATTAAAGCAAACACTGCACCGGATGGAAGAAGCAAAAAAGCGCGACCATCGAAAACTTGGCAAAGACCTCCAACTATTCCATATCGATGAAGAAGTCGGACAGGGGCTGATATTGTGGACTCCAAGAGGCGCAATAATCCGTCAAGAATTGCAGAATTTCATTGGTGAACACCTAACAAGACAAGGCTATTCTCAAGTATTTACTCCCCACATCGGCAAACTCGACCTTTACCGTACATCAGGACATTTTCCCTACTACCAAGATTCGCAGTATCCTCCGTTGGTTGAGAAAGATCTGATGAAGAAACTTTCAGATGAAGGTTGCTCTTGCTCCGAATTATCCAACATGATGAAGTCCGGAGAAATCGATGGTTACATGCTCAAACCAATGAACTGCCCACATCATGTCAAAATCTACGCATCACAAGCCAGATCTTACCGTGATCTACCTTTGCGACTTGCGGAATTTGGCACTGTTTACCGGTGGGAACAATCCGGTGAAATCTCTGGGATGACTAGAGTGCGTGGATTTACTCAGGATGATGCTCATCTGTTTGTTACTGAAGAACAAATTGCTCAAGAAGTCCTAGGTTGTATTGAACTTGTTCAGATTATTTTTGATAAATTAGGGATGATGGATTACCGGGTGAGAGTTGGCCTTAGAGACCCTGATTCTACAAAGTATGTTGGTGATCCAAAACGTTGGGATAAGGCTGAGAAAGCATGTCGTGATGCGGCGTCATCACTTGGAGTTGATTGGTCTGAAGAGGAAGGCGAGGCTGCTTTTTATGGTCCAAAGATTGACTTTGTAGTGAAGGATGTTATCGGAAGAGAGTGGCAACTGGGTACGGTTCAGGTAGATTACAATCTCCCAGAGCGCTTTGATTTAACATACAAAGGATCTGACGGTGAATTACATCGCCCTGTAATGATTCATCGCGCGCCATTTGGCTCAATGGAGAGATTTTGCGGTGTACTAATTGAACACTTTGCAGGACGTTTTCCTACCTGGTTATCTCCAACACAATGTCACATACTCACCATCTCAGAGAAACATACTGAATATGCCTCGATAGTGGCAAATAAGCTAAGAGAAAGCGGTATTCGCGTCGAAATTGACGATGGCGATGGTACAATCGGAAAGAAAATCAGAACTCACCGCAAACTCCATCCAGCATACATGGTTATTCTTGGCGATGGAGAAGCAGAAAATAACACTGTAAGCTTAAGAGCCAGAAGTGGTGAGCAAGTTTCGGATATTCCACTTGATGATTTTATCACCAACATTGTCACGGAGATAAATGATAAGTCATCGCAGCCATGTTTGGTTTGAAAGGAGGTTTTGAAATTTCAGCACCACCAATCATTGATGGTTTTGAATTGGTGGCGATAATTCCTTTTTTCTTTGCAGCGCTAACCGCATATTTATTTTGGAATAGCGTGGTCCCTCGTCAACTAAGGGGTTTACAGGTTGCTTTTCAAACAGGAGAGAGGCGTTATGAAGTTCACAATGTAACCCGTTCTGTAGATGATGCGAGAAATCTGCTACAAACTAAAGGAATGCGTTTTGGAGTAACCAGTTATTTGTTTGCTCTTACCGGCGTGCTCATCTTAATGTTTGAATTTTTATTGACGGAATACAATTTTTCTGAAGGGTACCACGCCGCGTCAATTATCATCGCACTACTATTTATCTCAGTACCGGCTGTAATATCAAGCGGTTCTTCTCTTGGCGCACAAGTTGTGAAACCAGTAGGTGCTGGGAAAGCAACATTACAAGACTCCGATGTATGGCAGAATTATTCATACATTGTTTTGACACTGACTTGGATGATATTAGTTGGAATAGTTGCGGTAATTCTCACTTCAATCGATATTCCATCATTTAGGGTGTTCAGCATATGTGCCTTTATTGCGTTTTCTCCGGCAATCCTTGCATACGGCAGAGTTCTGGGCTCATCTTGGCAAGCACTGAAGCAATCCTCGGTAAAGATTGCAAGTGGTCATCCGTCACCATTTCACAACCATGAGCCAAGTCCAAAACAGCAAGCAATTGCCCAGATAGTAAATATCAACCTTTCAGTTATGCCATTCATCGCTATTAATACAGTCGTCTCAATCTTGGCGTTAGCCATTGACCCCAACATGTTCACTCACTCAGATAGAGTGCTTGAATTACCTGAGTATCGCGTCCAATCTTCAATAATGGAAGAAGGAGGAATTTTTGGATTTTTTCTAATTGAATTGTTCTCCTTCATCCCAGCAGAAGGGATAAGGGTGCCTCTTGTTAACATGGTGTTACTATTTCTATTACTCAACGTTGCATTGATTGGCTTTTTGTTTGTCTATGAGGTTGCTCGCATCTTATTTTTAGATGTCCAAGATGTTTCAGGAAAAGGTGGAATAAAATTAGCAGATAGTCGGTTGCTTAGAGCTGAACGAAGTCAACAAGCCAAGGTGCTGAATTTTTGCTTCACAGGTTTTGCTGGGCAATCCATGTTACTTCTCGCACTAGCAATGATTACATTTTGGGACTCGAGTTTCTTGCCACAAGGTGCAGCATGTGGTTCATGGGAAAACAATCTCTGCACGATTATGCAGAAGGATGCTCTTGAGGAATTAACTTGGATGCTCTCCTCAGGAGGTCAGGTTGCTTTCGTTGTCATTTGGGCAAGATCAAGAAAAATTGGTTCTCGACTAGAAGATATCTCGTTTGATGCTTCAATGGGAGANAATCGGGCTAGAATGTCGCAATTGGAAGATGTAATTTATTTGAAGCAAAAAGCGATTAGGAAATTGATTACTGATGATTCATGGGATAAGGCGCTGCAGCGTATTGATGCGGTTATTGAAGGGCATGGAGAGCAATTAGAGGGCCTCGATTTAGTTAGAAAAACCGATGCTATGATGGAGATATTTGCTGCAATGGGTCGTTGGGATGATGCTGAAAATAATGCTGTTTCCATACTTGCTCTCAGGGGCGGCAGGGAAGCGCAAATTGCTAGATTGATTCTAGTTGCTGCTAGCTTGAGCCAGCGAGATTACGCTGAAGCAAAGCCCCGATTAGCACTATTACCTGATGATGACATTGAAGCGGCAAGGCTGCAATGGTTTGCGTCAATAGTGCAGCCAAAGAAACGAAAGTTAGATGAAAATTTGAAATCTTTGCTATTGGTCGACCCGCTGACAAAAAGGAATATAGATTTGATTAGGCGATTTGGCCAAGGGAATTCAACCACGGAAATCACCTACAGAAATGACCCCGCAGACCGATTAATCTTGTTAGGTGACATTGCAAGACTTAGATTGTCTGGTAAATATGAAACTGCTTTGAATATTTTAGAACGATACATGAAAAAAAATTCTCTAGATGATTGGGTTCATGGTAATGTTGTGTGTGCCTTGCTTCATTTGGATGAGGGAAGAATTCTAACCGCAACCAACATTGCAAAAACACTGGCTAAAGCACAATCCAGACACCCACACTTGAGAAGCCTATTGAGGCATTTGGAGTCAATAGGACATACTATCTCAGCCAGTAGCGAGCCAACTGGCATAGAATGGTTGAGAGATTCTGGTCTCGATTGGGTTAATGCTTGGCCATATCGTCATACTGTTGCTCCAGCCCCGGCACTAGTTACCAAAGAATTGCAAAAGCACGCATGGCAAGCGAATGGCTGGATTGCCTTTGGTGATGAAAAAGTGTTTTCTAAAGCCAAGAAAAAAGGCACTAGTGGTTGGAAATTATTGACTGAGAGGAAACAGGAAAGTGACTTTCCGCCATGCCTCTACACCCATATCACAGGAGTCATTGTAACCATTGGTGGAATGCCCGTTGACCTAGGGTTGCCTGGTGAGATAGACTTGAGTGCCGTTGAAAATGCTGGTTTACTAGACTGATTAACCCCAATTACAGGGCTCAAGAATTGTTTGTCCACCCATTAGAGGAATCAATGGTTCTGGAATTGAAACTCGACCATCCACTAGTTGATTCTGCTCCATTATCGCAACCAAAGCTCTCGATGTGGCAACCGCAGTAGAATTCAATGTGTGAACAATTGGTTGGTTTGCGTGACCCGGTTGCCCATACTTGATTTGTAATCTATTAGCTTGGTAATCGGTACAGTTTGAACATGATACGATTTCCTTGTATTGGCCTGCGCCTGGTAGCCATGCCTCCAAATCATATTTTTTCGCAGCCACTGTGCCCATGTCTCCCGTACATATGTTGACGACTTCATAATGAAGACCTAATTCGTTCCACAAATCTATACAATTCTGCAATAACTCTTCATGGAGACTCCAAGATTGTTCTGGCGTAGCGATAACTATTTGCTCAATCTTAGTAAATTGATGAACCCGCCAAATTCCCAAATCTGATTGCCCATGGGAGCCTACCTCTCTTCGGAAACACGGAGAAACACCAACTATCTTTAGCGGCAACATATCTTCTGGGATGGTCTCACCCATATACATCGAGGTTAGAGGATGTTCTGAGGTTGCAATCATGTAGTACTTATCTGGCTCAATACCATACATTACGGTTTCAAAGTCGTTAAGATCGGTAACGCCTTCATAGGCTTGCCGATTCATCATAACTGGAGGTTGTACGAAGGTAAAACCTCTTTGGCCGATAAAATCAACGGCAAACGTTTGAAGTGCTAATTCCAACCTTGCTAGATCTCCTTTCAAAAAGAAGAATCTGCTGCCGGTAATTTTTGCTGCACGCTTCAAATCCACCCATTTATTCATTTCAATCAATTCATTATGAGTTCTAGGTTGGAAATCAAATTCAGGTTTAGTTCCATATACACTGTGTACAGTGTTACCAGATTCATCTGCTCCCTGCGGAACCTCTGGATGTAGAAGGTTTGGGATTGACATACGAATGCTATCTCTTTGTTCTACAGCTTCTTGCGTTTCTGTCTCAAGTCGTGAAATTTCTGCGCCTAGGGATGCAACTTCAGTTAATATTGCTTGGACTTTTTCCTCGTCACCAGACTTTTTTGCTTCACTAATCCCTTTGGCTGCTGTATTCTTTGTTTGTCTCAGTTGATTTGTTTGGTGTTGTAAGCTAAGCCATAATTTGTCAAAATGTATTACTTGGTCAATTCTTTCATGCGATATTCCACGTTTATCGTGATCGGCGCGTATTTGTTGTTGGTTTTCCCGAAACATGTGAATATCTAGCATTAAATCACCTACAAAGAAATTCCAAGATTGAAAATCTCGGTACCTATGAAAATCATCCCGCCAACAAGGTAGCCTAAAATCGCCCCGCCGTTGAGTAGTGGTAAGCCAGCTTGCGCTTTTCCTCTCGCAACATAACTCATCAGTGCCAAGTATCCAAGTAATGAGCCGGCTAGGGTGAATATCGCAATCTCAAGTGAATTGTCGGTCTCTAACCATTGTACGGCAGAGAGTACTAACATACCAGGGAATATGATGTCGCCTAGCCCCATAAACAATGCTTCATTGCTCTTTTTCTTTACCGGAGCTATTGTTTTTTGGGTTTGTGGTAATGATTTGACATCGGTTTTTCCAACCATCTTGGTTTTCTCATCTTTGAAGGAATATCCTTTATCTTGTGGTGCGACAAGCAATATCGGCAATTGCAGGCCAATCATCGTATCAGCTAGTTCAAGCATATGTTTAGAGCGATAAACAGCCCAAGCATCATAAACTGCTGCTAATACCATGAAAATCATAATCAGCCCGGGAACGAAAGCGACTCCTAGCATTACTATGACTCCAGCACCAACCAGGATACCAACCGTATTTACTACATACCACTCACTGTGGAAGTAAAGTAAGACCATCAACAACAACGCCAGAATTACCCCAACTAGGAATGGTATATCATACAGTTGCAATCCATCTAGAGTATACATGTTGTTATCTATTTCGCCACTCTCAACGGTATCATTCGATANTGCAAAGAAATAATCTTTAGTGTCATCGTTAGTAAAAATACCAAGCTTAAAACCGTCATCTATGTCAAATGTCAGGCGATTTTTGAGCAATTGTGTATGAAGCCAATATGCCTTACTATCACCCGAGATTAGTAAATCTGTAAAGCCAGAATCATCAAGATCGGTAATCTGTACCTGATAAACTGAATCAACTAATTCATTAATATTCATATTTTCTTGCAAGGTGAATTGGTTAGTATCTGATTTTGTTCCATCCCATTCCCAGCCAGTAACATTGCCATTTGCTTCACCCACCAATAAAAATCCGCTTTCTCCATTGTTTTGTGATATTTCATCTGACGACCACGGAGAATGTCCAAAATCGGCAGAGGTCAAATTTCCCTCGGAGTAATACTCAAACTCAATTGGCATTAATTCTGGTGCCAGCGATTGCTTAGTAGTTCGTAGTTCCATTACACTAGCCACGTTCTCGCTGACAATCAATAGCCTATCATCGGAAATTTGTAAGGCCTCAATAAAATCATCACCAAAACTAACATAACCTGGTAGGAACCATTGTGCTTGCGGAGCCAGCATTCCACCTGTTGAGTTTAGGGGATAGTATGTGACTGTTCCACCTGAAGAGAACACATATAATCCGCCCTCAACTTTTAAACCCATATCACAACTATCTCCATACGGAGTTCCTAGTTGAATGTTATCTGATTCATCTAAGTAATTACAGGGGTAAGAATCTAAGATATTACCTGAGTTAATATCTACCGTCCATATCCATGCAGTATTTGACACAGTTAAGTGATTTTCAGACTTGACTATTCGAGGATTTTCAAAATCTCCGGCAGGTAGCCGATTAAAATTCGAAACCCACTGCGCTTCAATTGGATTCATAGAATCACTGTTATAGTAAGAAATTGAATCTTGCCAATTGGTTGAATTACCAAGTAACTCATGAGTTATGAAGCCATCCATTCCTAAGTCGGTTACATATTCTCCAGAATAGGTATCAGATTCTTGATAGTCAAAATCTTCAACATCGAAATCGATCACCAACATATGCATAAGTGGCACTGTAGTATACATTAGAGCAATGGTAAGTACCCCCATAATTCCGTACTTAATGACCCATTCCTTCTTGTACCTTGCTAACGCGATAATTACTGCAGTGAAAATGAAAATCATAAGTAATTCAAGCAAAATAAACCTCGCTTGAGTCGCTCCTGCCTCACCAAAGGCATGTAATTCCGCCACATCATACCATGGCCTAATGAATAGTGCTAATAGAATGGTTACCACAAACATGCTGACCATGCCCAACATCGAGGTCATCTGTTCTTTCATTAGGCCGAACACACTCGTCTCTTGAGCAAGTTGTTGCTCTAGTTTGACGAATTCCGCAGAAGCATTGCCTTGCTCTGCGATTGCGTTGTCTGCCTCGCTCATGTTTTGGCGTGGATGCTCTATCTTTTGAGTGAATCGCTTTCATTGGTCAAAGATAATTCATATCGCCAAGAATTATGCCATATGAGGTGATGGGCGTAACGTGTCAACCAAATCAACCATAAGAGATTGGTTGGAATCGACCAAAAATAATGGTATGGCTTTGGGCTTACAAAACACATACACAATTTTATCGTCACTGAAATTAAACTTTGATAATACCACCACAATTCACGTTGCTGGAAGTAATGGTAAAGGTACACTATGTTCCCTAATCGCTGCTAGTCTGACATTAAATAAGCAGTCAAACGTCTTGTTTTCATCACCTCATTTGTGCCGAGTAGAAGAAAGAATCCGAATCGGGGGTCGGCCGATTTCTCCTGAAAAATTTGAGGAAGTTGTCTCACAAATAAGAGATGCTGCTGAAAAATTATCTATCACTCCAACCTTCTTTGAAACGACCTTCTTAGCAGCAATGATTGTAACTGATGATTTAAATGCAAAATTTTTGATTCTTGAAACTGGCCTTGGAGGTAGATTAGACGCAACTAGGTGTGCCTCGGCTGATTTGGCAATTCTAACCTCCATAACCAAAGAGCATACAGACATCTTAGGCGATGACATCTACCAAATAATAAGGGAGAAAGCAGCTATCGCAAGGCCTGGAAAATTGATTATTGCCCGGGAAATGCAAATTACTGATTATCAACAAACCATCAGAAATGCCGCGCTTAATTGTGCGAGAAGTGAATTGAATGAGGTATTTGATGTCGCGGTATGTAAATTTGTTAAAGTACCAGATAATGTCTCGATTCTTGATGAGGCAGAATTACTTGCAAAAGCAGCGTTTGAAGCACTTGGGTTAGAAAATGGAAACCTACATGAAGCAAAAAAGAGTCTTAACTGGCCTGCTAGATTACATGATTTGAACCTCCCATCCAGCCATCGGTTGATTTTAGATGCTGCACACAACCCTTCAGGTCTAAAGAGAGTTCAAAACCATCTTATTAATTTGGCCAAAAAAGGCAATGATGCTAATCGTATCTCATTGATTTTTGGCACTTCCCCACAACAAAAACTGGAAACAATGCTACAACTGGTCAACGAAATATGCATCTCTTTTTCTGAGGTTGAACTTTACTTAACAAAACCACAAGGGGGTAGGTATCCGGGAATTGAACCAGATTTTCTAGTCAAGTTTGAATGGGGAATCGAAGTAATCTACACCTACTCAGATGTTACAGAATTAATCGATGAAATCTTAGCCAAAGACGCAATTTCTACTGGTGTAATATTATCTTTAGGTTCCCTATACTTACAGGGGAACATCCTTAATCACCTAGGAATTAATTCTGATAATGATTTAAGTTTACTGCCGAAGCAATGAAGTTTGGGTACCCTCAGGGGCCGATGGTTGCGATGAGTGGGAAGTGGGATCTAAGATTTATTGAACTTGCCAAACACATTTCTCTGTGGAGCAAGGATCCATCGACCAAAGTAGGCTGTGTGGTGGTGGGTGAGGATCGGGAGATTCGCTCGACTGGATTCAACGGGTTTCCNCGTGGCATTGAGGATGATGATGACAGGTTGACGGATAGAGACAAAAAATATCCGTTGATTTGTCACGCTGAAGAAAATGCAATAATGCATGCAGCAAGGATTGGCGTTTCACTGAAAAATAGCACTGCCTATGTTACTTGGCCGCCTTGTTCAAGATGCGCAAGGTCACTGATTCAAGCAGGAATAAAGGAAGTTGTATATCCTGGTGGCGGAGAAATTCCAGAAAGATGGCAAGAAGACTTCAATACTTCAAATGAAATGCTGAAAGAAGCGGGGGTAGATGTAAGAAGCATCTAGACCTTTTTCAGACCGTACATTTGATTGATGAAAACCGCTACCGATTGTCATGAGCAGAGTGATGACACTCATACTTGCATCTCTGCTTTTGTGTGCTGGTTGTATTGACCCTATGGACCCGTTAGGAAAAAATGAAGCAGATGACACAGCTGATGAAACTGTGGAACCCGAACCGGAGCCGGAACCAGAGCCGGAGCCAGAACCCGAACCGGAGCCAGAACC